>Ga0315315_10001935_pt1 | contig 19019 bp, 24 predicted proteins | sample M140m3416metaG_FD_203699 | JGI IMG/M metagenome (GOLD analysis project Ga0315315, IMG submission 203699) | Ammonia-oxidizing marine archaeal communities from Monterey Bay, California, United States - M1 40m 3416 | ecosystem: Environmental > Aquatic > Marine > Intertidal zone | place: USA... | reverse complement strand
CTTACGGTCTAGATTATTTCGGATCTACTTCTGCATCTCAAACCGAGAAGATCCTTTAGAGATCTCTTCATGGACAAAATCTTCCATGCCAAAGAGACGCTTGTTGGAGAGAGATTGCCGGTCGTCAGGCTCTGCAGTTCCCTTGCTAATGCCCACCACCTTGGCCGAGGACGCCAGAAGTGCGTCTCCAGTGATGTTGGTGAACTTCTTACCCAGAGTGGAAAGCATCGTGTCTGGGTTTACTTCCGCGCCCTCAAAGACCTCTTTCGCAAACTTACGGGCCTCCGAGAGGGTAGGGGACTGGTACTTCTCCTTTCCTACTCGGCGCTTCTCCACAGCCTCGTGAAACTTCAATAGATCCGAGGGCTTAGATACCTTGCGGTTTACGTCGTATACGGCGTCTCCCCATGCCTTGCGCATGGAGGAATCTGTCACCCCGAGTGCGGAAAGGATGCCGTAGGCGGGGATCTTGCGTGTGGACTGGGCACCGCTCTTCACCAGCAGGTACATCGCTCCCAGTTTCTTGGGGTTCTTGCGCTCAATGGAGATCTTAAATGACCCCACCTTGGAGCCTGCCGCAACGTTCCACTTTGCTAGAAGGTCTCCGTTGTCTGCCTCTACGTGATAGGCGCCTGGGTTAAGGCGGAAGACACTGTCAACTTGACGCTCGTTCCCCTCGACGATGTAGCTGTACCGACTGGTGATCTTGGGCAGCTGTCCTAGGGTACGCTTTCCCTGATCTACAACCTTACCTGTCTCCATATTTACGAGACGAAACGTCCCTACGATGTTGGGGCCCCATGTTCTATCGTGGAGCTTCGCATCCGTCTGAGACGTGTGGTTGTACGTATGGTGCTTCCCGGACGAAGACGAAGAGTCCTCGTCAGTAGAAATATCAACCAACTCGAGCCTGTTTTCTCGGCCTTCGACCGGAAAGTGGCTCTTGATGGCTTCTTTGGTTCTTTCTTCGAGGAGGCGGTACGCATCCTCTGGAGCCAGATTTGCCATTTCAAATACCTACGCGTAATGAGTCATAAGTCTAACAGCTGGGACATAGCTCAGCCAAAGGAGTAGAGAATGCGATACATGCACCAGAGCCAGAACACCGACGACAACGGCAACGAGACCCCGCAGGAGGAGGTGGACCGCCTCCTGCGGGACCTGTAATATGTTGCTGGGACTGTGGGCCCTCGCCTTCGTGGTGGGTATCTGCCAGCAAAGCGAGCGCGTCATCGAGGCCGCGTTCGATGAGCTAGACGATGAGTAAGAAGAGGGGGGTCGGGCTTTTTGCCCGGCCCTCCGGCTTCTCTTTAGATGCCCCCTCAATCCCCACAGAAGCAAAGAAGAGAGACGAGCCGATCCACACGGCATATTGTCCTCTCGCTGAAAGCCTCTGTAGTGATGTGGCGTGTGAGACATGCTCTCTCATAGACAATAAGTTTGGGGACTACCTGTGGGTCTGTTCGACCTGTACAGAAGGGCTCATCGTACAGCCTTACTACGGGAATGGTACGTGTGAGCTCTGCGGGTACGAGAGTGGCGTATTGATGCTGGGAATCCCTCGTGAATAGAGAAGACAAGATTAAGTGCGACTGGTGCACGGCTCAGATTGTGGATCATGAGCATGTAGTGTGTATTTCCAGGTACGCAGTAAGAAGGCTTCCCAAAAGGTTTACCGTGTCGGAGACCTACTTTGATTCGGGAGAGCAGGAGCTAAGCTTTCATGAGAGATGTTTGGCAGATAACTGCAGAGAGATCATGGAGCACCTGTACCCAGCAGGGGCAGAGAGACCACTGAAGACGGCAGCAAACTCATTTTTCCCCATGTTGCGCTACCCCACCTGACGGGAGATATCCGCTTGCGGATTCCCGTTAGGCTTGGGGTTCGCCTGGGCATTCTGAAGGTTTTCCTTAGATCCCGTATCGTTCAGAAGCTGGACCACCAATTGGTAAAGATTGGGGTTGCTGGTCTGCATCTCACCCAAAGACTTATACATGGCTTCAGGGCCTTGCTCCTTCTTGACTGTCCGCAGGAACGCCGCAGCTCTCTGTGCGATGTACCTGAGGTCCACTCCGCCAGCCCCCTGTTGAAGCTGAGAGGTCATGCCGGCCATGGCCGCCGGCACACCTGTGTCGTTGGGAGACTGCGCGTTTTCATCGTAGGCCGTTGCTCCGTCCGGCATACCTGGGGTCTGCTGGGCTTGGCCGCCACCCTGCTGGCCTCCACCTTGCGGGGCGGCCTGGGCTGCAGCACCTTGCTGTTGCTGTGCTGCTTGCTGTGCTGCCTGTACCTGTTGAGGATCCGCACCTTGCTGGACCTGCTGCTGCATTTGCTGCTGCATTTCCATTTGCTTCTTCTGCATCTCCATCTGGACTTCGGCCTGGGCCTTCGCCATTAGGGACTGAGACTTAGCCTGGTACCGGGAAGTGCGAAGCTGGACCTCGCCCTGAACGTCAGCACCGGCGACCTGCATGGTGCGCTGCGTCTGAAGGTTCTTCTTTAGCTCGGACATCATGCGGTCGTTCTCGAGATCGAAGTTCTCCCCGATCTCCTCAAGCAGCCTGCGGTCACTGACCTTCTGCGCCTGGTTGAGCTGCAGGTAGAACATGCTTCTCTGCAGGTCATCGGCCATCTTGAACTTGTCGAAGCGCACAGAGATCTTGGGCCAACGCATGAAGGAGCAAACCTTCTCCACGATGAACTTGTTTACGAGCTCATGGCGCTGCTTGTTGTACCCGAGGAACATGTTCTCCAGAGCTCGGAGGGAGGTGCTGGACCCACTCCACTGAAGGCCGCCGAAGATGAACTCGACAGGGATTCCGGCACCTGCGAGCATCTGCTCCGAAAGAAGGCGCATCTCTTGGTACATCAACAGGGCTCGGCCCTGTCCGCCTATCTGCTGGAACCCAACGTTCACCGGGAGAACTGGGATGTAATTGTGGTCCCGACGCCACATATTGATCTCAGCGTCAATCTTCTTCTTCCAGTTGCTGAGATTGTACGACCCGTATGGGCCCTCATTTCCGCCGGTGCTTTGTCCGGGGAAGATCATCCTCATCGGGACAATGTGCTCCATGAGCACAGACTCGTTCGCCTTCTTCATCACCTGTAGGTAGAAGGCATCCTTTAGCAAGGGGTAGATCAGAGGCGTTCCCCAGCCCTGGTCCTTCTGCGCGATGGTCGGGCGCTTCAGGTGGTAGAGGTTGTCCTGCGTGAACAGAAGAGACTTCCGCTTGCGGGCTGCCTCTAGGAACTCGAGAGGAAGGGTCTCGATCGTATCGGGGTCGCCCAACTTGATATCGTTGGCAATCGCCCTGGGCAGCTTGAAGTAGTACTTCGCCTTGCCTGTGATCTCGTTGTACTTGATGTTGACGTTTTCGGGATTCCACCGAACCAGGCGAATGTCGCGCGCGCTGCGAATGTAGACATCCTGCTGCTTCGCGTATCCCTGGTATCCGCACTTGCACTCCTTCAGATAGAAGCGGCCGCTCCGCCACTTGTAGCGGAAGCGGTTCTTGCTGGCGCGGTAACGCTCCTTGCACTTGGGGCAAATGATGTACTTCTCAAACGGGAAGAACAGCGAGATGAACGCATTTCCGTAGACAAAGTAGTCTAGTCCGACTTCGACCTGAAAAGATCGCAGCTTTAGTTGATCTTCTAGGGACTTGCCCAGCTCTACCAGCTTGGGGTCCTCCGTCTCGAAGACAAGAGGAGTAACAGGGTACTCCGCCATCTTGGAGCAGGCGGCATTGATGACCGGATTGGTCAAAAAGTAGTACCGACACCAGTGGTGGAGCTGATGTACGTCAGAGGGAAGGAACTGCTGAGAGACATCAAAGAAGGGGGACGGGTAGCGAATGCCGAAGCCCCGACCGCCCTCGTAGGAGACCGGCCTGGGATTGAATCGGTTTGCTTCGCTGGAGACTACGTTCATGATTTCTGTCCGAAGGCTCTATCCGCCAGTTCTCCGCCCTTACCGGCCACCTCTCCGGCAACTCCGCCGGCGCCTAAAGCGACCGTAGAGCCCGCCAGGGGAAGTAGGGTCTTCTGACTGAGCATCGAGGGTCCCTTACCGGTGATGAGATTGGACTTGGAGAGTCCCGCGCCTCGGCCCATAAATAGGGGAGTAGCCATAGTGCCGACTGCTGCACCTACGGTACCTCGAGCGACTCTTTCCGCGATGCCTCGCTTACGGCCGGTTTCCGGGTCATGAGTTTCGAGGCCCGCAGTACCTCCAAGTCCTCCGCCTAGTCCCAGCATTACACCCCTCTCTCCAGGGGCGTAGTACGTCATGCCCTTCCTCATCTTGAGGCCCTTTCCGGCACTCTGAATCTCGGAATAAAGGCCCTTCAAGGCCTGCTCTGAGACTTCTTCACCGGCCTTGAGCTTGGCTTGCATGTCTCCCACTCTCTTAGTGAGATCTGCGGACATCTTTAGTTCCTGTCCCCCCCTACTGAACGACCTACCCGCGCTTCCCCAACCCGAAGCTCTCGCAGAAGTTCCTCCTGCGCCGATAGTGTCGAGGGATTTGATGGACTGCAGTTTACCTGCTTGCGCGTCGTTCAGGACGTCCTTGTACAGCCTGACTCTCTTGGACGCAGCTTCAGAAGCTCCGACAGTTCCCGCCCGAGTGTTGGACGCTCCCGACCTAAATCCCCTCTGAAGCGCTGCCTTAGGGTTCGTGACCACCTGCTTCATCTGGCCCAGGTACTTGGAGGCAGCTGCGGGATTTTTGAGGGCCATAGCAGTTCCCAACGCCCCCAACGCCAAAGTCCCCTTGCCGATGTGCTTGGTGACGAAGTTCTTTTTCTTCTCCGGTTGCGGGGCTTGCTGCGGCTCAGGCATGCCTGCGTACTTTTGTAGTTCTTCGCTGAAGAAGAAAAGGGAACTTCGGGAGATCACTGGGCCGCCCCTTGAGACTTGAGTTGAGCCCTTCTATAGCTCATGTACTCTAGTCCAGTTAGTAGTTTGGCGGCGCAGATGTCGTCTTGAGTCTCTCCCAAGACCACGTCCCTTCGTGTGAGAGCCTGCGTTAGGCGCTGACTCACTCCCTTGTAGGGGTACAGAGTAAAGGGCTTTACTTTAGAAGAGTCCCACTGCTCGGCCAGCTCGGGGTCCGGCTCCATTTTCTGTAGAGAGTCCATGCTGTACCGCTCCGTGCAGTAGCTACAGAGGCCGTCGTCCTGACGCTCCTCCTCGTTGCCGCATCTTTCGCACCGCTGCATGAGGCCGGCGCAATACTCGTTTGCAAACTCCAACGGAGCCGGAAGGTACCAAATGCCCGACTCAAGGGCCTGGGCTGCAATGTACCGCGCTACCTTTTCGCTAAAGGAGGGCACTGAGGTAGCCTCTCCCAGATCTTTGCGAATGGTGTTTGCGATATCCACCGCGGTCATCATCTGCCCGACAGACTGGTCAGACAAGACTGCGGCGGACGGGATGTTGTTATTTAAGGCAGCCGTAAGGAAATGAAACGTCTGCCAGTCCTTCCAGAACGAGTCGTGGTTGGCCACAGCAATAGCGGCCATAAGCTTCAGCAGGTTGATCCGGGCGATGGATGTTCCCGTCTCCTCCTCTACTGCGCTCTTGATGACCGGCGGCTCCCACTCCAGCGCGTCAATGCCGAACATCCCCAGGTACTTCCTGAGGAGAATCAGCGGGTGCGCCTGTTCGTTCTTGAACAGCGACATCAGTACCCGCCGTTATTGTTATCTCGGGACTGGGAGGCCATTCTGGTGAGGAGGATCTTCTGCTCGTCAGGCATCCGCTTAAAGACAGAGACAGGATCTCTGCGGAACAGGTCCTTCAGGTCTTCGGTGAAGACATCTTCCATCTTCTGGGAGGAATCGCTGCCCGCGTACCTCTTCAGCATCGTCTCGTTGACGTAGTCTCCGCCATGAGTCCAGGAGTACTCGGCTTCCTTGGTCGTGCCGTATACCGACAGGACTGGATCGGGGATGCGGCTCCCGTATCGGTGATTGACCTGTGCCTGCTCGTCCAGGAGGTACATGGCCTCGACTACGTCGTCAGGGTCCATAGCCGCGGCCATCTTAGACAGACGGGTGTACCCATCCTGGACATCCTGGATCGAGGAGAAGTCCCTGCGCGCCTCTGCGATCTTCTTGAAGTTGGGGTTCAGGGAGGTGCCGCTGTATGCGTAGATGTGGCCAGGAACGGTTGCTCCGCCTGCGGAGGCGACCTTCACCAGGTTTACAGCAACCTCGTGCCTATTGTACGGATCGAGGTCGTCCCACGAAGCGGCAGCGTCTGCTACGTAGTCAAACGCCGAGGCGTTCTTGGCTGTGTAATCCATGCCGCCCACTCCCAGCGCGCCAGCAGTGCCCGCTGCGGTGCCTCTGCCCAGCATCCGACCGGCGATCTGAAGAGGAGTCCCTCCTCCCTTAGCTCCAGAAATCGCTCCCAGAGCTGCTCCCCCAAGCGCCCCGCCCTTTGCGGCGCGAATGGAGCTTTGGGAGTCAGACATTGGCGCCCCAGCTACCTTAACCCTCCGAGAATCTGCTCCGGCAGTACGGTCTGCCAGGTAAACGGAGGCGGGTGTGGGGGTCAGTCCGTAGTGCTCTAGGGAGTCTACGATGTTTGCCGCCGCAGTCTTGACAGAATCGGAGTCCAATCCGTGGTCCGCATTGAGGAGGTACCACTCCGACATCAGAGCGTTGCCGGAATCGAAGCAAGCAAATTTCCGGTGCTCCTTCCCCACCTCATCCACCAAGATGAGAGCAAAGTCCCGATCTAGTAGATCTGCGGACTCCCTCCAAGAGGAGATCTTCATGATCTCGGATACTTGATTGGGGTCTACGGAGGCTAGGAAAGACTCGCATAGATCGTCATGATGGTCGATTACGGGCATAGGGAAACTCCGGACGAGTCGTGTAGATCTTACCATACCGCGTCATAACAAATTTGGCACTTAATAGGAGGTGTAGCCCATGTCTGACGAGTTCAGTAGGAGATATAGCACGGCGGGAAGCTCTTCCGGGAGACCCGAATGTTATGGAGACGAAGATTACTACGACAGGGACGACCGCACTTGCCGTGCATGTCCCTCAAATACAACATGCGGACTTGTAGTCCGTAGAAAGATGAAGAATGCCGAAAGTCCCCCCAAAAGAGCCCATAGCCGGAGTGGCCGTGCGCCCACCAAGAAGGATCCCCCCAGCAGAAGAAGGGAGGAGGTCCCTACACTCGAGATAGACCCAGAGGAGGGAGAGACCTTTGGAGAAGTTGCTCTGTACAACAGCGCTACCGAAGCTGCCCAGGGATTCCTAGATACGATCGCAAATGCCTGGAGCCATAGGCCTCGCAAGACCTACAAGGGTAATATCTTCGGAGGGAGGAAGAAATGAGGCTGCTTAGGATGGAGGAGGAAACCGCCTACATCGGGAGATCCCTCTTCCTCCCAAAGAGCCACATTCAGGGAAAGGTCCTGAGAGGGACTCTTAGATTTGGGGAAGACGGTAACGGAGATCCTAGGGTTCTGGTCAAAGAGCACCCGCATCACTACGAGGTTCCTCGAGCTGCCTTAAAGCCTTCCCAGGTCCAGGCACTGGGGTGTCCGGTTGTTGATGCCCGCCCCTCCTCTTTCTCCTCCATCTCTCTGCAGCCCAAACCCTCCTTCCTTCTAAGAGAAAACCAGAAGGAAGCGTGGGAGGCGCTAAAGAAGTCGGATGGAGGCATCCTAAACCTGGCCTGTGGTAAGGGAAAGACCATCTTAGGCTGGCTGAAAGCTAGCCATGAGAAAGTCCCCACCCTTATCGTATCCCCACAGAAAGCCCACCTGGAAAACTGGCTTAACGAGCTCAATCAGTTTTTTGACCACTCCGGCAGCATTGGGTGGATTCAAGGTAAAAAGTTCGAGTGGGAGGCGGACATCTGCCTATCCACTGTCCAGACTCTGGCCAAGAGGGTCAAAGATGGGAGGACTACTCCCGGCTTTTTGAATCGCTTTGGGCTAGTGATTTACGATGAGTGCCATTGCATGGCTGCCGACTTCTTTTCTAACGCGGCAGATATCGGCATCGGGAAGCGCATTGGCCTGAGTGCCACGCCAAACAGAACAGATCGGTGCGAGGGGATCTTCTTCTCCCACCTAGGCAACGTGTTCTTTAGCGACACTACGCAAGACCTCACTCCTACAATCTATCTCATAGATACTGGGGTGATGTACACAGACAAAGAACACAAGAAAATGTTCGATAGGGCCGGACAAATCAATGTAGGCCTGATGAGGGGCGTTCTGGCTAAAAATGCCTCTAGAAACTCTCTCATAGATCTGGTCTTACGGGACTGCAAGGACCAGGGGCGGACAACTTATGTCCTGTCTCACGGCGTAGATCATGTGAAGGAGCTTCATGCGAAATACCCCAGAAGCACGCTGATCCACGGAGGTACGAAATCCAGCGACAGACTAGATCAGCTGAATGGCTCGGACCTAGTGTTTGCGACAATCGGGGTCGGCAAGGAAGCGTACAACCGGAAGGACCTGGACACTCTTTTGCTGGTCACCCCCTTTGCTGCAAGGGCTCACTCGGCCATTACATTTCAGCAGAGCGTGGGGAGAATCCTTCGAGAGCATCCCAACAAGAAGCCACCTGCGGTCTTTCTGTTCCTAGACAGCAACGTAGACCTCTGTCGGGGGATGATTTACTCCCTCGTCAACGAGGCAAAAAGGAACGGATATCAAGTCAAAAGAAACTGGAGACCCAAACAACTAATATAGGAGGACCGTCATGGCATACGGACGGCGAGCCATAAGGCTCCTCTACGACGAGTATCAGGACTGCGAAAAGTGTCCGATGCTTTGCGAAAGTCGCACCCAGGTGGTGTTTGGCTCTGGCAGCGTAAGCGCAGACATCATGATCATCGGAGAGTTTCCCGGCTCAGATGAGGACGCCGAAGGCCTGCCCTTTTCTGGGCGATCTGGGCAGCTCTTGCTTCAGCTGTTGGACATGGTGTGGGGAGACACAGAAGAGCTCCTAGCTGCTAGGGAGCTCGAGGACAACGAAGAGTACTATCGAGCGGTCAGAAGCGTGGTCGAGGAGAGGATCTTCTTCACCAACATCATTCTCTGCCGACCGCACGAGCGCAGCCCTTCGACGGCAGAGATCAAGAACTGCAAGGACCGACTGCAGAAGACCATCTACGCGGTGGACCCCAAGCTGATCATTGCTGCCGGAAAAGTGGCAGCCTCGGCAGTCTTGGGAAAGAAGGTCGCAATCTTGGACAAACGAGGGAACATCTTCGACGTCAGTATCGCCTCTCCCGTAACCGGAAGGTCTGTGCGGTACCCGATGCTGGCTGTTCTACATCCCAGCTTCCTGCTGAGGAAAGGTGACCAGTCCCTAGTGTCCAAGAAGACTGGGGATACCTACAAAACCATGGGAGATCTTCGATACGGACTCTCCCTCCTAAACCAATACGACACCATACGAGGACATCAATCATGAGCGCCATTCAGGACCTCACAACCCTTCATGAAAACATTCAAAAGACCTGGGATGCTTTGGCAGACCAGTCCCCAGAGTTGGTGGGGAATTTGAGAGAAATGCTCGCACAGGCGAGCACGGCAGCCGACCAGGCAAAGCGAGAACTGCGAGAACTGGGCGCAGGCACGCATGACTTCGACGGAATGTCGTTCCGGGTTACCCCCGGACCTACGAAGGTCATTTTCGATCCGGAGGACGGGGTCATGGAGGCAGAGGATGGAGGCCATGTGGAGGAACTGATGGCCGCAGGATTCCTGAAGTACCAGGTGGACGGCAAGCAGCTGACGAGGCTGCCTGCAGACCTGAGGGCCATCTACGAGGGGCTGGCAGAGACGAAGACGGGAACCCCGAGGGTTTCTCTGCCTAAGAATCTATGTCGGTAGCCGCAATGGGGCAGATCCGGGGGTCTCTCCGGATCTGCGGGCAGCTCTACAACTTCGACCACGCACTAACTACGGAGGACTTATCCATGAGTGCTAACGAAATTTCAGATTTGGTGGGAGACGCCAACGCCCGAATCTCGGTGTCGTACGGGATGTCAGATAAGGATTACGGAAATGGATTCGATGCTCATGTGTCCGTTTCCTTGTCATGCGACCAAGAAGAAGCCATCATCGGATTCGCCTACGAAGCAGCCAGTGGCGTAGCGCAGGAGAAGATGCGCGATGCCATCCTGAAGGCTAAGGAGCTGTACGACGAGTACGAGGACGGAGTGAAGGGTGGGAATTGAGCTTGACCTGGATATCCAGGAGATCACTATCTCTTCGGAAGGACAGGTCAGGATCTCCTATACCTTGAACCTCGAGACATCTGAGTTCTCCGGCCCCGTGGCCGGAGGGCAGTCGGTCGTTACCGATCCCAAGATCCTGTCCCTGGCAGAAGATTTTGTTGCCGCTGCTAAGGCTTCTGCTTTGCAGGATTTGGGACTTCGCCCCTCAACCCGGGAAGAGCCCCTCAACTCATTAGACGAGGACCCACTATAATGGCCCACCCAGAACTCGAGCTAATCTCCAACATCGTGGACACGGGGGATTTCTCAACGATTAAGAAGAAGGGCGTGACGAGAGAGATGTTCGCTCTTGACTCCGCCTCTGAGGTGTTTTCCTGGCTGTGGGATGAGTTTCACAACCCACAGCAACGCGGGGAAGTGCCTACTGCGGACAGGCTAAAGCGGAAGTTTCCTGATTTCGACTTCAGTCCTACCCGGAACCACGTTGGGGCGCTCGTCGGGGACATCAAGAGGCAGAACACTCAAGTCAAGCTCAATGCCCTCGTAGAGAGTATCGCGGATGAGCTGCTTTCTGATTCCGAGCCCTCCCTGATCCTCGAGAGTTTTCTCCCTAGGCTGAGAGAGCTAAACGTCGAGGCCTCCGAAGACGGAGGAATCACGCTCTTGGACGCTGCGGATATTATCCGGCAGGAGTACACAACCAAGAAGAAGGCCGGGGGAGTGGTGGGCATTCCCTTTCCATGGGCCCTGCTAAACCGTCCTACCGGAGGGATGCAGGACGAGCAGTTCATCGTCATCTATGGGCGGCCGGGCAACATGAAGACCTGGCTTGCCTGCGTAATGGCGGCTCATGCGTGGCAGGCAAACCGCCGGGTCATGTTCTTCTCCAAGGAGATCTCCTCTAAGGACATCCTGCGGAGAATTACTTCGGTCCTGGGCGGGGTCGATTACGCAAAGCTCACTACGGGCAACCTGTCTGTGGACGACGAAGAGCACTACTTTGATCTTCTCGAGGCCCTTGAGGACATTGAGGAAGACGGGAGTACGGGAGGACAGCGCCGTTCCCTGTTGTGCGTAAGTGACAAAGGCAAGAGGAAGTCCTCTACCGTAGATGACTTGATTGCTGCGGCTGAGCGCTTTCAGCCGGACCTGGTAGTAGTCGACGGCCTCTACCTCATGCGAGACTCCAGATCTGGAGTTAAGTCTGCGGATTGGAAGCAAATCGCGCACATCTCCCAGGACCTAAAAGGAATGGCTCAGTACCTGGAATGTCCTGTAGTTGGGACGACACAGGCCAATAGAGCAAACGCCAAGGAGCCTAGTGGAGATCTGGATGACCTGTCGTTCTCGGATGCCCTAGGTATGGACGCCGATATGGCTATTCGAGCATTTCGAGGGCCAAACCCGACCGGGCGAGGGGCATCCATCATGCTCGTGTTCAGTAAGGTTCGAGAAGCAGTAGTTCGGCCCTTCGTCATCAACGCGTGCCCTGGAAGTGACTTTTCGGTCCTCGAGAAGTCGGTAAACATCAAGCAGTTCCTGGAAACCAAAAAGCAGATGGAGCATAAGGAGTCTCAGCAGGAACATGGAGGCGCCAGTGGAGGACAATCCACAAAGAAAAAGAAGCCCAAGAGGCCAAGCCCCTTCAGAGACTGACTACCTAGAGCTGTATCAGGAGTACGTGCAGGGCTTACGCCCTGGAGCCAACAGCAACTTCATGGGCTTCTGTCCTATTCACGGAGAGACTCCCGGCAAATCAAAGCCCAGCCTCTCCGTGAATTCGGATACCGGCCTATGGTACTGCTTTGCCGGGTGTGGGGGCGGAAACGCTCGAACATTCCTGAAAGAGCTGGGAGAGGGGAGGTCAATTATTGACCGGAAGATAAAGAATCTTCCCAAGTCCGCTCCTGGTTCAAAGCGAAGAGTTAAACACTCTAAGAAAGACGAGACAAAAGTACTCCCGGAGAAACTACTGGGAGTGTTTGATTTCTGTCCCACAGCCCTCTTGAGGGAAGGGTTCGACGAAGATTTGCTGTTCGATCACGACATTGGGTATGACCGTAAGCTTCGTAGAGTGACCTTTCCCGTCAGAAATCAGCTTGAAGAACTCGTAGGAATAGTGGGCAGAAGAACTGAGAAAACCGAGTACGGTAAGTACAAAGTGTACACTCGGGAGCTGCTAGAATACGGCTTCACGGTGACGTCTTTCTCGAAGACAGACTATCTGTGGAGAGAAGACCGTGTACTGCGCACAGAACTTCCTGACCTTTACGTAGTCGAGGGGTTCAAAGCAGCCCTGTGGTTCGTACAGTCGGGAATAGAGAACGTGGTGGCCCTAATGGGCAGCCATATGTCAGAACTCCAGCGTAAAAAGCTGGTGGAGAGCGGACGGAGAATCCTTCTCTGTCTGGATAATGACGTTGCCGGGCAAAGAGCAACGATCAAAATCAGTAATCAGTTGGCCGGATCAAGGAGATTCGTAGTTCCACTCCCGGAGGGGATCCATCAACCGGATGACCTCACGGAGGAAGAACTTCGCGATCTTTGCGACAAGCCGATCACAATCAGTAAGGCTAAGAAACAATGGCAAACATTCCTTTGACCGCCTCTTCTAGGCGAAACAACCGACGAAACAACCGAGGAAAGCGCAACGGCTGGACAGCCAAGTGGAGCGATGAGCTCCGCCTCAAGGACGGAGATACCGCGTGGATCTCCCTGACTCCTGGAGATTACCCAGCAGAGGAGGGTGACCGTTCCCAGTTCCTCGGACTCCCCATGTTCAAGGTCCAGTACACCAACAAGTGGGGAAACCAGTCCTGGGGATACTTCCGGGGAGAGGAGTCTGGCACCTGCACGCTTCATGAGCGGGCAGACTGCGGAGACACCCGTGTCTCTTCCCCTCGGTACGGAGAGCCCAATAGGTTCTTCATGAACGTCATTCACTTCGACCTGTTTAGGCGGGAGCAAGTCAATGACAAGAATGGGTCCCCACTGCGCTACCGCGGCGGCAAGCTGAAGGGGGAGATCGTTCACCGATGGGATGCGATCAAGTCCCTCCGTGAGAGGAAGGACGTGATCAAGCAGGGAGCGTTCGAAGACTGCTCTTTCTTCCGAAAGAAGTTCCTCGAGCTGCCAGCTACCCACTTTGAGAAGATCAAGGAGATCGGCAGGGCCGCTGGACAGATGTGCGGCTGCGGAGGGAGCCTCTTCCCGGCCGTGTACACCTGTGAGGAATGCGAAGACATCCTCCTGGACGTAGATGACACCGACCTCACTGAGGGAGAAGTCAAGCGTTTCGGGGACAACAGCATTCGGTGTGGAGCATGCGGGCATGTGGGATACCCACAGTCGCAGAGTCTTTGCGATAGCTGCGATGATCCTACGCCTCTCCACTTCTGGGAAGTGGCGGCGCAGATCACCAAGGTTCGAGAAGGCCAGTGGCCTACGATCCGAGTCGACAAGGTGGTGCCTCTTGCGGACTTCCGTCTGGCAGACGGCTCCTGTCCTGCTGCAGTAGACGAAGACGGCAACCCGGAGCTTGACAACGACGGCAAGCTGATCTTCCCAGAAGATCTCGATAAGCTCATCAAGGCACAGTTCGACCTGGAGGCTTATACCGAGGCCAAGGGCAACGCCCACTTCTCGGAACTCCTGGAGTTGCGGGAAGATGACATCGGGTACGAGTCCGGATCTAAGACCTACGGCCGATTCCGGAAGTAGAGAAAAGACGTCATAACCGAGATGGAGGAAGGCTCTAAGTCTTCCTCCATCTCGCGCTGCGGCGTGTGTTTCTTTAACCTTTAGGAGAGGCTTATGTATAGGTTCATCCGAACCCCTGATCCGGTATACGTAGATACCGAAGAAGAGGCAGAAGAATGGGCAGCGCTCTATGCGTGCTGTCCTAAAGTCGGCTTTGACACTGAGACCACAGGACTGTCTAAGACAGAGGCACGGGTCAAGTTCTTTTCATTCTCAGACGGGGATACCCGAATTTGCGCCCCAGTACGGCTTTTGCCGTACTTTAAGAAGATTCTAGAAGACCCTAAGATTTCCAAGCGTATGACGAACGCAAAGTTCGACATGCACATGGTCGCCAACCATGGGATTGACCTCCGAGGAGTGCTGGAGGACACGGTAGCCATGGATTGGCTATTGGACGAAAACCGTAGAGGAAGGCACGGCCTTAAGCAGTGCGCTTCCGATTACCTCGGTCTCCGCATGTCTCCCTTCAAAGATGTCTTTGGCGGGGTCGGATCTGTGGACAAGGAAGTGGAAACTCTTGTTCGGATGCATGACGCGCTCGAGGCGAAGGACGAGGGCTATGCTCTGGAGCTCCTGACTCTGGTGGGTAAGGTCTACGGAGATGAAGATGTCATCAAGTCTCTAAAGAGGGTGAGCAAGTCCCTAGGGGAATTCCGGCAGACAGGCGAGGTCACTGATTTAATGACCGCATCTAGCCTGCTAAGCATCGCCAGAAAATTCGAGGTCTGTCCCAAGACGCGCACCCGTCTGGGGTATGTGTCGGATTTTATGGAGCTATTGGGTCTTCCGGCGGTGACGAAAGACGATCGTGCCAAGTACAAGGACGCCCTACAGGAACCCCTCCTGCTCGAAGACGCGCATGAGATCGTCCTGGAGAGCCTGAAGAGCATGGTCAGGGCCGACGAGGAACCTCTCGAGATGCTCAAGCTGCTGGTAGGCGACTACGCCTCCTTGGATGCCTGGGCTTCCTACACACTGGTAGACACTCTCTGCGAGGAATTGGAGGCGGTTCAGATGACCGACTCAACAAATCTGAAGGAGTATTACTACCGGACTACTGCCAAGTTCCTTCGGACGCTTTGGAACATGGAAAGGCGTGGGTTCTTCATCGATCTTCCGGCAGTACATGCCCTCAGAATCCCTATGGGCAAGGACATTGATAAGCTGGAGAGGGACCTTGTACGCATGGCAGGGTGGGACGTAAACCCAAATAGCCCTAAGCAGCTCCTGAAGCTGTTCTTCACTCAGAATGCCGCAGGAAAGTGGGAAGACCCTTTCGGAAACAGACCTAGAGTTTGGACTAAGGGAGGATCTACTGGAATCAAGAACCCCTCCACCAACAAAGAGGTGATCAAAGAGTGGGCAGAGAAGGGAGAGCCCCTGGCAGCATGTCTCCAGGAACACCGTGTCCTAAAGAAGCTGCACGGGACCTATCTGACCGGCCTACCGGCCACCACCGACAAGATTGGCAGGATCCACACTGACCTAAAGATCCATGGAACGGTCACGGGGCGTCTTTCGTCCGGAAACCCAAATCTCCAAAACATCCCCTCTCGGGGAGAATGGGGCAAAAGGCTTCGCGAGCTATTCGTAGCAGGAAGATACGGAGATGCAGGAGACCACACGGTTCGGCCTCTTCGTCATATCTCCACTCCCGGGCACTCCCATGGTCAGAAGATGACGCTGATCGTAGCGGACTATGAGCAGCTAGAGATGCGGATCATGGCCCATATGAGCCAGGACCCGACAATGATTGAGACTATTAGGGAGGGCAAGGATCTGCACTCCATGACCGGCGCACTTGCTGTGGGGGCCGATTACGACGAGATTGTTGCGGCTAAGAAGGCCAACAATCCTACAGACGACCAAAAGGCTCTCATCGAGCTTCGTGCGGGGATGAAGGCCGTAGGGTTTGGACTTCTCTATGGAATCGGTGCCGGCAAATTGGGCGCACAGCTCGGTTTGCCTCTAGTGACCAAGACCATGAAGAATGGACGTACTTACGACTCCTGTCCTGAGGCTCAGGAGCTAATCAATACGTACTTCGAGATCTACCCGAATGTTCGGAGGTTTATCTACGACACCCACGATCGGTGCGAGGAGGACCTGTACGTTCAGACTATTCAGGGAAGGTATCGCAGGCTGCCGGACATCATCAGTGATGATCGAGCAATGGCGTCGATGGCCCGTAGGCAGTCGGTCAACTCGATCATTCAGGGCTCTGCGGCAGATATTGCGGTAGAGGCCATGCTGAAGTGTGAGTACAGCAAGGAGCTTAGATCTTTGGGAGTACGAATGCTTATGCAGATCCATGATGAGCTGGTTTTCGAGGTGCCCGACATTCCCGAAGTCGTTGAAAAAGCGGCCACTCTGATCAAAGAGCTGATGGAGAACCCCATCCCGATGGACGTTCCTATCATCATCTCTATGGATCAAGCCCATAGTTGGGGAGAAGCCAAATGATGAAGTTCAAAAAGCTTCAGTCCTTGGTTGGAGTGAAGGTCCTCCTCCATACCTCTGATGGCGTGCCAGTTGATCCACCAATGGTGGCGGTTTTTGAGGAAGCTTCAGAGCTGGGACTCTTATTCCGCTCTGAAAAGGGCCATCTGCTATTTGCCAGCACAGCCTCCTTCACAGCTATGGTTGCCGATGACCGATAAGGAAATGGAGCGAGAGATCGCCAAGAGAACAGGCATGCCGCGCAACGCGGTGCGCCTGTTTATGGACACACAAAACAACGTCATAAGAGAGGCGTTGACCAGACAGGAGGAGGTAGCTTTCAAGTCCCTCTTCCGCCTGCGCTCATCTATGCGTCTAAAGACTCTGCGAGACCCTGTTCACGGAACAACGTCGAAGGTTAAGATGCTCTTACTCTCAGTAAAGCCCATGAGAGCCTTTCGACAGGAGTTGAACAGATGGACAAGTACGCAGTCGTAACTGACGATGAGATGAGCAAAACCGCGATGCAGGGGGCTTCCCCCTGTCCTTCCTGCGGATCTCGATCCGTAAACTATCGAGGCATGACGCCTCATTGCCCGAATTGTGGGACTCGTCCCTGGGAGAAAAATGCCAAGAAAGAAGAAGGAAACCGCCGCAGATAGCGGCGTTGCTGGAGTACTCAACCAGCTAAAGTCCCGGTACCCCGGAAAGGTGTTTCACGCCGGGGAGTACACGATGCCCTGGAAGCTAAAGCGCCTACCCACTTCCATTATGGACCTGGATATCGCGCTTTCCGGGGGGTTCCCTGCCGGAGGAATGAGCTTCCTGACCGGAAAGCAGGGAGTAGGCAAGAACTGGATCGCCAACCAGGTGATGCGGGAGCATCAGATCCGCCACGGGGAAAACACCTCTATCGCGGTTGTGAGCACTGAGATGGTTTACGACAAGTCGTTTGCCCTGGATTGCGGAGTCAGTGTCGCGCTCTCAGATCTCGAGATTGCTGAGCTAGATAAGCAGGTAAGGAAGAAGACCGGAGAAGGGCTGTCAGACGAAGAGATTGAAGAATTGACGGCCCAGGTAGGGAGCTTCATTACCGTACCTCCGTCTACTGCAGAGGACAGTCTGAGCATCGCAATTGAGCTAATCGCGAGTCGCGAGTTCGACATTGTGTTGATCGATAGCTTCGGCAGCCTCCTAACGGAGCACGACGAAGAGAACGACTTGTCCTCCTCTCAGCGCGTAGGCGGTGCAGCGATGCTGAATACTCGCTTTGCGCGAAAGCTGAACTACGCCCTATCTCCCGACGAAGAAGGAAGCCCCAATCTCACCTGTGTCCTGGGAATCAATCAGGTCAGGGACAATACGGACAGGGCCAACAAATACAGCCCAAAGACCATCGAGGCGGGAGGCTGGGCGCTTAAGCACGCTCGGTGGGTCACTCTGCAGATGAGCCCAGTCGCTACGATCAAGGATCCCAAAAAGGGAAAGATCGGAAAGACGATCCGCTGGGAGATCACTAAGCAGAAAGCCGGAGGCCATGAGGGGGCTCAGAGCAAGTACGACTATTACTACTCCATAGCTGGGATTGCTCGGGCAGAGCACAGCGTGGCCGTCGCAGCAAAGCATGGAGTGGTCGACCGAGCAGGAGCTTGGTACTCGTATGGCGGGGAGAAGATTGGACAGGGGGCCGCAAAAGCAGCTCAGTATGTCATCGAAAATGGCCTACTTGAGGAGATTGAGGAGCTTACTCTTCTCAAGGCCGGAATTCAGTGTAGCTACTGATGGGCAAGCGGGACTCGTGCCCGCACTGTGGAAGCTTCAACATCAAAGCTTGGGCCCTGGGGAAGACCATCTGCGGCAAATGTCGCAGAACCTTCTCCAGGTTCCAGGCGGTTTCTCGGGAATATGTACCCAAGAAGCCTAGATCTAAGAGCACCCGCAGGCAGGCAGACAAGCAAGAGAAAAGAGTGGCCAAAAATCTTGGAGCTCGTCAGACCATAGCTTCCGGGCAGACTCCCATCGACAAGGGAGATGTCCGGTCAGACACTGTCCGTGTCGAATGTAAGTACACGGATAAGAAGTCATACAGCCTAAAGGCCGAAGAACTGCAAAAGATCGCCAACCAGTCCGAGGGAGACCAGATCCCCCTGTTCTACGTGGAGTTCCGAAAGCAGGGACAGGCTTACTACATCGTACCCGAGGACTGGTTTATCCAGATGCTGGAGGCATTTAATGATTTGGACAATTGAGGATTTGCTCAACTCGAGCGCAGAAGAAGTAGAGAGCGTTAGGAGCGGGATCAAACTCCGAGAGCACTACTACAAGGGGGCCCGACAAATGGGCCGAGAGACCGGAGCCACTCTCGACGAGTATGAGGAGTGGAAGGAAACTCCTGCTACGGAGACCTGCCGGACCTGCGACGGCACAGGTCTTTGGAAGAAGGGGATGCGGTCGGTAGGGACCATTCACGCGTCATCCGCACATACGTGTCGCCGTCGCCTGTACTACGATGTGATCGCAGACAGAGCCCCAAAGTCGGAGTTCCGCCCAGAGCTTTTGGTGACCTTCTCCATGGGCCATGCAA
>Ga0315315_10001932_pt1 | contig 19043 bp, 19 predicted proteins | sample M140m3416metaG_FD_203699 | JGI IMG/M metagenome (GOLD analysis project Ga0315315, IMG submission 203699) | Ammonia-oxidizing marine archaeal communities from Monterey Bay, California, United States - M1 40m 3416 | ecosystem: Environmental > Aquatic > Marine > Intertidal zone | place: USA... | reverse complement strand
AGAGTCAGACCACATTATTCCAAAGGGTAATCTTGGCAATGTGATGAAGTCTCTTGGCGAGCAAGATCCAAATCAGTCAGTGAAGCCGCTTGATGTACTGACGCCGACCATGGAGCCACTCGAGGGCCTGAAAGATCAGATCACACTCATCACCGGAATGGACAGGCAGTTTCAAAACGGAACAGATGTCCACGCTCAATGTGCATCGTGTTATTTAAGCAGCGCAAAGCCGTTCGAAGTAAAAGATTCTGCGTGGCCGCTCGCACGAACACTTGACCACATTGTTGCCGATCATGTTGGTCAGCAGACACCATTTAAAACATTGGAATTTAGCTGTAACAATCACACGGATAACAAAGAGTCGATCTATTTTGACAATATTTCGTGGTTCGGCACCGGACATGTAGCGCCGTCAATTCGTGATCCTCGGAAGATGTATCAGCGTCTGTTTTCAACGCACGAGATTAATCGTTACAAAGATGTCACGAGTCTCGTACTCGATGATGCACGTGATTTAAAGAGGCAGCTTGGTCAAAGTGATAAGCAGAAGCTTGATGAATATTTTGAATCCATCCGAGCAATCGAACTTCAATTGACTCGTCTTGAAAGCATGAAATTGGATTTAACTGGAATTGATTTCGAGGAGCCCACGGATGCCTATCTTCCACGAGGCGACTACATTCGCCTTATGGGCGACCTGATGGTGACCGCTCTCCAGGCAGGTTTGACGAACGTAGCGACATTCATGATTGGTCCAGAGCGGTGGGATACGCCGTACATGTTTGATGGGCTATTCGACAAGCCTCGTAGTCACCACAAGATGTCCCATAATCAGACAGTAATGATAGATGATTTGTTGAAAGTTGATCGATTTCACATGGAGCAATACGTCTATCTGATGCAACGAATGATGGCTGTTCGTGAAAGAGATGGATCTTCGCTTCTTGATAACACGCTCTTTACGTATGGTTCGGGTCTTGGTGATGGGTCAACACATCAATACAACGATTTACCAATTATTCTGGCCGGTGGTGGTGCACGAACCAAAAAGGGGCAGCACATCCATATGCAGGAGGGAACACCACTTGCGAACCTGTGGCTGACACAGGCGCAAATGATGGGCGTGCCAATTCAATCGTTTGCTGATAGCAATGGTGTTATTCCACATATCACAAAAAACACGTGATCATCTGTGGGCCGCAGCGAAATACAGACGGCAAGAATTCGGGGGTGCAGATTAGGGGTGCCCAGTTGTACCCTGCCTCCCCTACCGCTGAACCTCTTCTTGAACAATCTGCAGGTTTGTCGGGTAGTCCGCACCGACGAAGGCAGCTATACGTAAGGAGCTGGTCGTGAGAGTGTCTGGGACAGAAAATGTTAATTCAGTGTCACCCTTTCCGGATACTTCAAGAATTTTTCGTTCGATCTGCTTGCCATCATTCTTAAGCGTCACGTGTACTTTTTGTATTTCAAGTTGTTTCGGTATGGTGTGCTGGATTGATACCATCACGACATTATCTTCTTGTGTTGCAGAAACTTTGATCAGTTTCATTTTTTTTGTTGCTTTGGGTTTGTTCTTCCGTTTTGCGGCCCGCCGTTCATCAGTCTCTTTTTGGGTTTTGTCGACGTAAGCTCTGCGGATCTGAAGATCATTGCGACTTTCAAAGGCAACAAGGGCATGATCATCGGTGTCATGCATCCAGGTTTTGAGTTGGTCTCGCAATTTCACAAGTGCCGAGTGATGGTCTTTTGAGTCGATAAGATTGATAAGGCAGTCAGGGTCTTCTTGAACATCGTAGAGTTCCTCAACAATACGGTGTTCAAACAAGTCAAGACGTTTCCTGATCGGTTCAGAGGTGGCAGCGAGTTCCTGCATGCGTTTGTAGGTTTTTGTTCCTTGAGTTGCCGTGCGCATGACATCGGTGCCGTCAGACCATGGGTTAAAGAGGTAGAGGTATTGCGGTGTTTGGACACCTCGCATGGGGTTTCGTTTACCACCAGCGTTCTCGTTGTATTCCTTGAATACAACGTCACGGTCCGCTTGGTTCTTGCCCTGAAGAAGTGGTAGGAACGATGAACCCTGCTGGTTGTCTGGCAACGGCGCACCAATCATCTCGCAAAACGTTGGGAGAAAGTCGATTGCAGACACCATGTGTTGGTCATCAACGGTGTCTGGTGTCACGACTCCAGGCCAACGAATCATGAGCGGTGTTCGGGTGCTATGGTGATACAGCTGAGTCTTTGCAAATGGTAGTGGCATGCCGTGGTCCGATAGAAAGACCACAATTGTATTTTCTTCTTGACCAGATTTCTGAAGTGCACTGAGTATTGCACCAAGTGCATCATCGGCTCGTCGCACGGATGTGTAATAAAGCGCAAGCTCATTCCTGACAGCAGGGTCGTCAAAGAGAAACCCTGGAATGGGGGATTCTTCTGCTGTGTAAATTCTGGAAACGCCATGCGGGTCACCATCGAACCAGAACGGTTTGTGGGGGTCTGAGATGTTGATATTGATTGCAAAGGGTTTGTTTGCTTGTTTTGCAAGATCGATACCCTTCGTCAGGCTTGTTCCGTATGAGACAACGTCTTTGATGTGCTCTTTTTTTCCGTCTTCCTTGATAGTGAGGTCAGCATCCCAGGCATATGGTTGATACGGAGTTGAGTGACTGACCTTACCACGTATGGCAGTAAAGTACCCCGCTTTCTTCATCACGTCACAGAACACTGGGTAGTCATTGTTTACCTGGTAGAAACCTTCGACGCCTGAGCTATGAGGGTACTGCCCAGAGAACATGACATTCCGAGATGGGTAACAGTTTCCAACCTGAACGTGAGCCATTTCGAAGCGTAGTCCCTCAGACGCCAGTTGGTCCATGTGTGGTGTTAAGTCAGGTATGACGCCATCAAACACGCCCGCAGAGTCACAACTCATGTCATCGACAGTAATGACAAGCAGATTTGGTGCACCAGCCTGGATGAGGCTGCATGAAAAACTAAGCAAAAGAAGCGTGATGAAGCGATTCATTCAGGATTGTTCCTTCGTGAGGCGAGCAATGACAGGAATTCGAAGATCGTTATACACAATAAATGTTCAGTCTTCTGTATGCTTACAACTGTGGGCTTTGGTGTCGCTCTCTTCGTCGCTCTCGGTGCTGTCATGAAAGCGGTATTCGTATGGTCACCCGTTTTACAGCTTTAAAGAATCGGTGTATTTTTCGCCTTCGCAAAGTTGCCGGAGGAGAACTCCCTCTTGAAACAGAGACCTGTAGATTCGTGCTGACGAGTCTACTTGACCTCTTTATGACATTTTTGCTGTTGTATTTCAGTAACCATGGAATGATGCGAAATGTCGTCGTCGAATCAAACCCTGTCGCCCAATATTTTATTGGTGGCTGGGGTACATTCGGTCTGGTGTGGTTCAAGATTGCAATGGTGACGATTATTGTGTTGATTGCACAGATCATTGCGACAAAAAGACTGTTGCTTGCTCAATACGTACTCAATGGCTCAACACTTTTTGTCGGATGCGTTGTCGCTTATAGCACTTTTTTACTGTTTCAGAATCGAATCTAAAGGGTTATGAAACGGTTTCGTTGTAGTTTGTGATATTTGTGGAGGGCTACCGTCTATAGGTGAAGGGTGGCAGTCGACTTTATTCGAAAAGTTATTGCATGGCGAGAGATACATAAAATTGTTAATGAGTCTTGAGAAGACCAAGCATTGCATGGCCCATATGCTCGCCAATCAGGTAATAGGTCTCAGCATTATTGTTCCAGTGGTACGCCTGGCTTGAGGGCGACTCGGTTGCGGGCCGATAGAAATTTCGCGTTGGTACAAAAGCTACATTCCCTTTGAATTCTGGAAGGTCCGCAACAGCTTTCTGGGCTGCCATCAGTGACAGAGCGCGAGGGTGTTTCTCTTCTAGGCCACTCATTCCGGTTTCTGCTAGGACAAAGGGTAGTGCCGGCGTTTTTAAGTCTCGCCGTATGTCCTTGATGAACTGAATCATATTGTGCGTATACGCATCGTTAAACGATTGATTAATACGGTCGTTCCATCCTTGATGCCACCCAAAGCCTTTGAGTGACAAGGTCCGTCCTTTTAATTGTGGCAAGAGTTGGTCGGCTTGTCGGAGAACTTCTTGTGTGTGTTCAAGGATTTTTGTGTAGTTGAGCCCCGTTTCTCCTTTGAGACTTGGTGGACGGAAATCTTTAGCAAGGCTCTTTCCTCCCCAGGCTATTTTGATGAGCAGTACTGGTTCCTTGATCGCATCGCCGACGGAGCAGCCAAAGCCAAGTTCTGGCCCAATCTTATTTGCATTACTTCCATAGCCCGGATGGAGTGATCCTCGTCGGTCAAAGAAACAAATCTGAACGTCATCACGTTGCTTCCAACTGCCATCATCATTACGGAGGTGTCGATAGTGAGGTGCTGTGGCGGGGTTTTCCGTCAGCCATTCAAGTGATCCTTTCCCATCGTTGTGAGATAGTTGAGATCGCACCTCCCCTGCCCCGACCATGTTAGATTGACCTGAGAGAATAAAGACATGAACGATCCCTTTTGGCCAGGCGGGGCTCAGCGGCAGAAGAACGGTGGACAAAACTAAGACATAAAAGAAAAAATGATGTAGCATCAGAAAACTTTGTGTCGAGTATTTGGGCCAGATGATGGCGGCGTTGCCATGGACATCTCATTTGTTTGATAAATACTTTGCCGTATATGAGAATCTGTGACATATCCAAATCTACGGCCGAATAGCTTAGGAGATGCTGTCGTATGTCATATAAAAGATTTGTATCCGTTAATTATACATTAATGCTTCGCTCTTTTGCGTATATCGTGTTTTATGCAGTGGGCATATCGGTAGGGTATGCCGCAGACAATAAACCAAATGTGGTGCTTCTTGTTGCAGATGATCTTGGTTACGGTGACTTGTCGTGCTACGGCCAGAAGAAACTGGAGACACCCAATATTGATCGCCTTGCTGCTGATGGCATGCGATTCAGAGACTTCTATTCAGGCAACACCGTCTGCTCGCCGTCTCGTGCTTGTTTAATGACTGGGCAACATCCGGGTCGCGTGCATTGTCGTGGTAACGGTGATGAAAGTGTCATTGCAGCACTTGATCCATCAATGATAACGCTTCCAAGAATGTTTAAGAATGCCGGGTATGCGACGGGTGCTTTTGGTAAATGGGGACTTGGCGTTACGACTGAACCCGGTCGACCTAATCCGCTGACCCACGGCTTTGATCATTTTAGTGGCTGGAAAAGTCAGCGCATTGCTCATACCTACTACCCCACCAGCATTGTTCGTGACGGCAAGGAACATAAGCTTGATCCTGGTACGTATGTTCATGATTTGATCATGAAGGATGCCTTATCTTTTATTCACCATGAGGCAGAATCCAGCACACCATTTTTTTGTTATATCCCAACAGCTATTCCTCACGCGGCAATGCATGCACCAAAAAACTTGCACGAGAAGTGGCGTAAGAAATTACCGGAATTTGACAAAAAAATAGGAAAATATTCTGCCGGTGCCGATGATACCTGTCCTGATGTGAAAAATCCTATTGCTGGTTTTGCGGCAATGATTGAGCATCTTGATAATCAAGTAGGTGAGCTTCTTGATGTGTTACGTCAGGAAAATATTGAAAACAATACACTTGTTCTTTTCTGCAGTGACAACGGTGCGCACCGCGAAGGCGGGCATTCGCCAGAATTCTGGAATTCCACCGGCCCACTCAAGGGGATAAAACGGGATCTCTACGAAGGTGGTATTCGTTCGCCACTGCTCGCTCGGTGGATTGGCACTGTTGGGCCAGGGTCTACGAGTAACCATATCAGTGCTTTCTGGGATATCCTACCGACTATGGCTGAACTGACGGGGCAACCAATCCCCGCTCAGTCGAACGGTGTGTCATTTTTGCCAACTCTTGTTGGTAAAAAGAGTGATCAAAAAGAGCATGAGTATCTCTACTGGGAACATCCGCAGGCGGCCAAGCGAGATCAGGCCATCCGGGTGGGGCCTTGGAAAGGGATTGTTCGCAACTGGAAGAAAGGCTCAACTGGTGCCTTTGAGCTCTATAATCTAAAGGATGACGTTAGCGAGCAACATGATGTCGCGTCACAGCATCCTGAGATAGTGGAGGACATGCAGCGCCTGATGGTGGAAGCCCATCATGATATTCCGTAACTAAGGAACTGAAGGTCGCTGCTGTTGTGTAGTATCAGTCACCTGCAGCGGCATCACGTTCGTTCATTGCTTCACGAATGTCTCGAGAGTTTGTCGATTCCGAATCAGTCATCTCGTTTTGCATTTCAATCTGATCACGCTGCGTACTACTGCCTTTAGGTTTTCTTGGGGCAAAGTTGAATGGATCATCAGAATCTGCTGCAGACATTGTTTTAGTTTCAATATCGAGTTTCGTGTCCGTTGGAAGCGGGTCTGTTCTTCGTGGATTGTCCGCAAACGGGTCGTCACCGAATGGGTCGTCAAGAAGACTTTTTGTTTTTTGCCCTTCTGGCAGGTCGACCATAGCTGCTTCTTCGGGCTGCTGTTGAGAAGGTTTTTTGTCATTCATCTCGGCCTTCGGAGCAGTCTGTGGGAGCGAGTCGGGTTCAGTAGAAGTTTTTTCTGAATCAGTGGTTGCCATGGCTGCTGGCGGCACTTGTTTTGGTGTTTGTAAGCTCGGTTCGGGAGTGGTGCCGCCAATTCCTGAATATCGGCGGTCGCGAGAGAGCACGCTGCTCGCAGGTCTACCGCTAGCTGAACCTTGTCGTTTGGCAATCAGAAGTCTGGCTTTTGTTCGAGAGTCCTCGAGGAGCATTCGCGCTGGCCCCTGAATTCGTTCAAGTGCTCGAGAGACAGACCGAGAATTTCCACGTTCGGCTTCGAGGTCGGCACCTTTTTCAAAATCATCCGCTGCCTTCATTTCGTTTCCAAGCCGCAGAGCACTAAGGCCACGAAAATAGTACACACTCGGATCATCTGTGCCAAATTCAACAACTCGACTCAGGAAGTTGTAACTCTGTTGAAAACTGCCAGCGTAATACGAGTGGACTCCATCGCCGTAGACGGCACGTATGGCTGGGTCTGAGGCCTGGGTGCAATCCATAAAGAAAATTATAAAAGCAAGAGTCATGGTTGTTTTGTGCTGCATGTCAAAAGCCAATTCTTTCCACAAAAATGTTACCGATTAATTGATAGGCACTGATAGCCAGGCTTCTTGTGAAGGACTGGCATCTTACCACGAATAATTTTCGTATGTTTTGTTATCTATCGTGTTCAGTTGAGCTTGTAGAGCGTGAAAAATAGAAAAATGCCAGCAGCATAACCAAACGGGAAGGCCCAGCGGCACATCGCATCGAGTCGTTGAGCCATCGGTTTTTTGCCACGGTCAGCCAGACTTTTGACATAGAGGCTGTGTGGGATAGTAAGAGATGTAATAAAAAATGAAATAAGAAGTAGTGTGTCAGTAAAGGTTAGATATGAATTACGAGGCATGTTGTCAATTACTACGAATTGATAGGCGACAATTGTTAAAACACCAACAAACGAAACATTGAGGCGATCAGAGATTGAATCTGGATCAAGCCAAAACGTTGACCAAGCCATAGATACTAGCACGACAAGCGGAAAGAGTAGCACCCAGACGATCTGCCAACTTTGACGCTTCAGGACAATCGTAGTTACCAAACGGGAAAATGTTGGAGCTGTCTCATGCAGTTGGATTTGTGTCGAATCTACGTTCATGTTGAGGTTCAGGAAGTCCCAGCCAGCAACATTCACAGTGGATTCCCGTCGAACATAACTATCCGTTGTTTCTCTGTAGCGGTCATCAACTTCGAGGACTACTTCTTCAGACATGTTGCCGAATGGTATCATGAATGCGCGGAGATTCTGGGTGTCGAATGGATAGTCATACAATGCCATTGGTGTTTCTAAACGCACATTGCGTTGTTCGAGATATTGTACTTCCCCGTCGGGAAGTACTGAGATTTTTATTGCGTTAGTATCACCCCTGCCGATTTGGTTAATTATCACAAGTTGTGGCCACCAACCGGTAAATATTTCATTGAACTGAAATTCGCCCTGAAAAATTTTCTTTTCAGTGTCCTCGGCCTCTGGATCAAAGGCGAGTCTGGAGTCTTTCCAAGTAGCCACAATTGCGATTTCCGCTTCAAAAGTTTCATTCACATCATCGATATCAACAATATCAAGAATGAATAGTCCGCATTTCACTGTTGTCGGGTTTGAGGGTGGGTTCGGCATGCCTGAATCAATTGCATAAGCCGATGGTAAAGAAAAAATCAAAGCGATTACTGCAAAACACCATTTGATGCATTGCATTGTTCGTACCCCCGTTGATGGAAAAGAGAAACTTCGGGCAGGATGATTCATAAGATTAGATTTTTGAGTGATGGGTGCGAAACGTAATAAGTGCAAAACAGTGTAGTGGTTCTCTACCTTGCAATCCGAACGGGTGTGCCAATTCGTGCGTTAAGGTGTTTGTCAGCCCTGCCCTCGACAACAGCTATCTCTATAAATCCTTGAGAGCCAGCTAAGCCGACAATGCTACCTTTTTCTGCTTCTCCATATGTTGAGACTATCTGACTGATGGGTGTTTCATTGCAGCTTAAGCGACTCTTTTCTTGAAGTGCTGTCGCGAATTTGTCTGGCAGATTTGTGATGAGGTTGCCGAAGTTATCGATATGAACAATTACTCCGTCGACAGACTCTTTATGTTCTTTTGGCTCCGGCCAGGAAAGTGAAAGCAACTCTGGGATGGCGGGGCCGAGGCATGACGTCTGGCCACGCACGATCTGTGCAGCCGTTGGGGCAAAAATGTCTCGACCATGGAATGTCTTTGACGCAGGGTATGTCGTCTCTACTAGCTTGATGATCTTGGGTGGGTGCTGTCTGGCTGAGAGAGTTAGAAGACCATTGTTGGGTACAAGGAAACGTTGGTCGCCCATCTCTACATAGACAATTTGCCGTGAGGTTCCGACTCCTGGGTCAACGACCATGATATGAAGAGTTCGAGGCGGAAAAAAAAAGCAACTCGTGGCAGCAAACCATGCAGCCGATCGAATGTCGTGTTCAGGGATGTCGTGGGCTAGATCAATGAGTTGACAGGCAGCAGGTGGTGACGTTTCGCCTGACATGCCTTGAAAAAGCGTGTTGAAGAATGTGCCCTTCATTTGCGCAACATAACCACTAGACGTTCCGAAATCCGTCGTCAGGGTAACAAGCGAAGTCATGTCTGTAGCGTCTCACTACGGAAGGGCTTGAATGAGTTCAATGGCGAGAGCTCGTACTTTGGCAGGATTCACATTTGGGTTCTTTCGTTTTGCCTTCCCAATCAATCCTCCGGCAGCCTGTTCTTTCCCACCTTTTACGTCGGCAACAATCTTTGGGTTTTCTGCAATAAGTTCTTCGCAGAGTGCCCGCAGGTCACCGTCATCAACGGCTGCGATCCCCATGCCTGCTACGACTTCTGCAACAGACGTTCCCTTCTCAACTACTGATGCAAAGATCTCTCGGCCACGGCTTGTATCAAAGTCGCCTTTTTGGACGCGGGCAATAATATCTGCAACAGCCTCTGGTCTTACGTGAAAGTCAGTGATGCTTCCTCCTCGCTCATTGAGCGTTCTAAGGACATCTTGCTGCATCCAGTTACTGGCTACTTTGCCTTCACCAACTCGTGAGGCTAGGTCTTCGAAGTATTGAACAAGATCGGGTCCTTGGTTGACAAGAACACCTGCGTCGTTGGCGGGTATCTTCCATCGGTCTGCAAGGGTTTTTCGTAGAACTGATGGCGGCTCACCCATTGCTGAACGGATTTCATTGACCTGTTCCTCAGTAACGGTGACAGGAACGAGATCTGGCTCAGGAAAATATCGATAGTCACTTGACTCTTCCTTGTGTCGCTGGCCTCGTGTGATTCCTGCTGAATCGTCCCATCCACGTGTTTGTTTTGGCATGCTGCCGATTTCAGCACCGGTAGCCTGCCATTCACCCCACTGGCGTTCGGTTTCGTATATTAAAGCCCGTTCAACCGAACGGAACGAGTTCATGTTTTTGATTTCAACAATAGGAGTTTTGGCGATCCGTCCATCTTCCTGTGGAACATGAAGATTGACGTTCGCATCGACGCGAAGGCTACCTTCTTGCATGTTGCAATCACTCACACCGAGATAAACCAGCAGGAGTTTGAGTTCGTTCAGCCAAGCTCTGGCTTCTTCAGCACTTCGGAGGTCGGGTTCTGTGACAATTTCACAAAGCGGCGTGCCCGTCCTGTTTAGGTCGATACGACTGTCAGCAGTGCCGGCAGTTTCATCATGCATGCTTTTGCCAGCATCTTCCTCAAGGTGAACCCGCGTGATACGAACAGTTCTTGGGTTGAAAGCTCCTTTGGGGTCACAGACCTCAAGATGCCCTTCGTATGAAAATGGCAGATCAAATTGACTGATCTGATATCCCTTTGGTAGATCGGGATAGAAGTAATTTTTGCGATCCCATTTTGTAAATAAGGCGATTTTGCAATTCAGCGCGAGAGCAGCGCGGAGTGAGAGGTCAAATGCCCGCCTGTTCATCACTGGCAATGAGCCAGGTAGTCCGAGGCAGGTGGGACATACCTGAGTGTTTGGCGGGCTTCCAAATTTGGTGATGCACCCACAGAAAAGTTTTGTCTGTGTCTGGAGTTGCACATGGACTTCAAGGCCGATAACAGTAGTGAACGGATGTTGGGTTTCAGCAGACATAGTATGAGCACGTAACGCAGAGTTATGAGGAGAGCGCAGCCGTTCGTTTGAGATGCCAGTCCGTGGCTTGTTGATATTGATGAGCAGTTCGAAGCAGAAGAGGTTCTGAAAGCGCCGGGCCCTGCAGTTGGAACCCAACAGGAAGGCTGCTCTTCGTGAAGCCGCATGGGAATGAAATGCCGCCGATCCCAGCAAGGTTTGCACCTACTGTATAAAGGTCGACAAGGTACATGGCGACAGGGTCATCAGTTTTTTCACCAAGTTTGAAGGCAGGCGTGGCAGAAACGGGCCCACCAATTACATCAACATTTTCGAAGGCCTTGCTAAAATCCTGTCGGATAAGTCGTCGTACTCTGAGCGCTTTGGCATAGTAGGCATCGTAGTAGCCAGAAGAAAGAGAATACGTGCCGAGCATGATCCTTCGCTTGACCTCGGGTCCGAAGCCCTCTGCGCGACTTCGGCAGTACATTTCAACAAGCGGTGAGTCAAAGTCTGTTATTCCCTTTCCACCGGAGGGTGTTCCATCCCACCGATGCCCATAGTGAGCGCCATCATAGCGAGCGAGATTACTTGAGGCTTCGCTTGGTGCAATCAAATAATAGGTTGGTACACCGTACGCTGCATGGGGTAGTTCAACTTCGTGAACCGTCGCTCCGGCGGCTTCATACGTAGTGAATGTCTGCTCCACATGCTCAGCAACTTCTGGGTCAAGGCCTTCGCTAAAGTGGGAAGCGACGCGACCGATTCGAAGACCCTGAAGTGGTTTTTCAAGGTCAGCAAGATAATCTGGTACCGGAATGTTGAGTGATGTGGAATCGCCGGGGTCGTGCCCAGCAATGGTCTGGAGGAGCATGGCACACTCTTTCGCAGAGCGGGCCATGGGGCCAATCTGATCAAGGCTCGAGGAAAATGCGATCAGGCCACGGCGACTGACTCGACCATATGTTGGTTTGAGACCTGTGATTCCACAAAGGCCTGCAGGCTGCCGAATAGATCCACCGGTATCTGATCCGATGGCAAGGGGTGCCATGTCGGCAGCAACCGCAGCGGCAGAGCCCCCGCTAGACCCACCGGGAGCACGTTCAAGATCCCACGGGTTACGGACAAGGCCATAGGCAGAATTCTCGTTGGAACCACCCATGGCGAATTCATCCATGTTTGTCTTTCCGAGAATGACAGTGCCGGCTGCGCGAAGTCGCCGAACAACGTCGGCGTCGTAGGGTGGCTGGTACTCTTTGAGCATTTTTGAGGCACATGTGGTGGGCTGATCCGTTGTGCAGAGAACATCTTTTACTGCTACGGGTAGCCCGGCAAGTGGTCCGAGTGGCTTCCCTGCAGCACGGGCTTCATCAACAGCCTCTGCTGTTTCCAGTGCGCCTTCACGATCGACTGTAAGGAATGCATTTATGGTGCCGTTGGTTGCTTCAATTCTATTAAGGAAAGCACTCGTACACTCAACGGCACTCATTTCACCATTTTGAAGAGCACTTGCCAGCTCAGCGGCAGAACGATTTGTAAGCGTCATGAATACTTTTCTCTGATTGCGTACGCTGCACCAGCGGCTCAGCTTTATGCGGAACTTGCCTCACCGAGTACGGCCGGAACGAGGAAGCATTCTCCGTCATGACGAGGTGCTGAACGAAGTGCATCAGCAGTTTTCAGGGATCTCGCTGGCTTGTCTTCACGGAAGACATTTTGTGAATCGAGGGGATGGGCAAGCGGCTCAACATCGGTGGTATCAATTTCAGAAAGCTGTGAGACGAAGCCGACAATCTGAGTGAGTTCTTGAGTTAGGCTGGAGATTTCATTTTCGCTCAGCGCCAGTCGGGCTAGCATTGCTACTTTGATGACATCTTCGCGGGTGAGACTCGGCTCGGCATCATCGTGCGTGGGCATGGAAAGGGCTTTCGCATATGAGAACGAGTGAATGTAAATGAAACAACGATGTACTTATTTTCAGAGTGTGTGCAATCTATCAGCACAACGAATGAATCGGTTTAGTGAAGCGGAGCCACCATTATGGTCGTGCTCGTGGGCCTGATGGGACAGATTCTTCAGACGAAGTCTTCTTCTTTTCGACATTCGGAAGATGGAATGGCTTCTGCCTCACCAGCTTCGTCACGTTGCCACTGCGGATGCATTGGGTACAGACGAGTTTGGTTGCATTAGCCCCACTGGGCAGGGTCACCCGCAGGCGTTGCAGGTTCGGTTTGAATTTTCGTCTGGTAATTCCGGTAATTTTTGTACCAACGCCGCCAAGGTATTTCTGCTTACCACGAATGGTCACGGAATTCCCCATTGAGAACCCTTTTCCGCAGACTTCACAGCAACGCGCCATCACACCACCTTTTTCCTATTAAAATCATGCCTGAAACCAAGCCCTATGATACCGGAGACACGGAAACCCGCAAGATGAGTGACGCGAGCTGGTTGTACTTCTCCTTCGGCGCAAGGTTTCCCGCTATTTGTCGCGGATTGCTGCAGGGGCGAGCAGTCGAAGGAGATCGTTGTGAACGCACCCGTTGGTCGCGAGCCCATCTCCGCTGTCGATGGTTTGAGTGCCCTGCCAGTCGGTGAATGTTCCTCCTGCTTCACCGACCACAACGGCGACGGCGGCAGCATCCCAGGCGTTGAGCATCGGGTCAGCCATGGCCTCAGCTCGACCAGTGGCAACGAGTAGATACCCGTATCCGTCGCCCCATGTTCGGACAATACGGCAGGCATCTTCAATAACATCTCGAGTATCTTTGCCCGCAGAATTCTTGTCTAAGTAGGTTGGCCGCTTCCGGAAATCTCGAAAATCACTCGAGCACAACAGGCTTTCACGCAAGGTTGATTGTGTTGAAACACGGGCCGGAATGAGCTGGTGACCATCTTTTTTGTACCAGGCTCCCTTTCCAATAGCGGCATAAGCAATTTCATTAAGAGCCGGGATATAGATTACGCCCACAATACCTTCACCATTTTTTCTGCAGGCAACGAGTGTTGCAAAGAGTGGTACGCCGTGAATGAATGATTTTGTGCCATCAATTGGGTCAACAACCCATTCAAACTCCGAAGTGCCCCGATGGCTACCAGTTTCTTCTCCAAGAAAACTGTCCTCCGGGAATGCAGTGAGCAGTTCACGTTTGAGAATTTCCTCAGCTGCAATATCTGCAGCAGTGACTGGTGACTGATCACCTTTTTGGGTGACCGTCAGGTCAGCGTCCCCAAACCAGTCCAGCGTCTTGCGGCCTGCCTTACGTGTGGCCGCGATTGCGACTTTCAGCCGGTTCTCCATAGAGGTATCAGGCATCGGGTGTCTCTTTTCCAAGCGATCGTCTGGATGTATTTTGTGCAGATGTTTTTTCTTCTGGTATGGCTGGAGGGAAAAATGACAGGAGGAGCAGAAGTCCAGCACCGAAAACTAGAAAACTATCTGCGAGGTTAAAGATTGGCCAGTCAATAATGCCATCGAGGCGAAAGTGAATCCAATCTCGAACAGCGTAGACAGGGTCACCTTCTCGGCTGAGAGGGGCATGCCATTGAAGCGCAGGAATGCCTAATCGGTCGTAAAGATTTCCAAGAATGCCACCCGTGATGCACGCCAGTGAAAGTACAAGAATAGAGTCGTGCCACAGTCGAAGCCATGAGACGGTGAAAAGAATGCCAATTAGGGCAGCGACCGATACGGTGACAAAAAACCAACCCATGCCTTGGCCGAGTCCGAAGAGCGCACCCTCGTTCAGGCTCGTTCTCCACCAGAGCATCTTGTTGATGACGGCCCACCCTGGGCTCGTGCCAGGCATGCCAAGATTCTTAAAGGCGATTTCTTTTGTAACGAGGTCGGCTGCTGTTGTTAAAACTACAACGCTTGTAAAAAGTGCCCAGGTGATTGGAGTTGCACGAAATGGTGCAGTGGAACTGTCTGAGGGAGATGGTCCCGGTGCAGGCACTTTAGTCACGGCGGCTGTCGATCTACGAGAATTTAAAGCGGTTGGTAGGATACGTGCTGGTTCCTATCGAGGAAGGCTACCAGTTTTCTTTCTCGAGTTTTTCAGCACAACGAATACATGTTGGAGCATAGGGTAACGCTTCAAGGCGTTTCTTTGTGATAATTCCGTCACATTCGACACAGCTGCCGAATGTCTTCTGCCGAATTCGGGTGAGTGCTTCATCTATCATTTGAAGTGTATCTTCCTCATTCTCCATCAAGGAAAGCGTAAATTCTTGATCAAAAGCCTCAGCTCCGAGGTCATCCATATGAGCAGGCTTTGTCGATGACGAACCTTGATCCTGAGTGCCGCCGGTTCCGAGTGCAGCGTCGGCCATGGTGCTCACGTCGCCACGAAGCCGCCCGCGAAGCTGTTCGAGTACCTTTCGAAATGGACGCATATCAGCCACTTTCATCTCTATTGTCTCCTTTCGCATGGCCTACAGAGCTAGGAGCGGACTCCTAGCTCTTCTTGAGCACCTAATGGTGAGCCATACACGCTAATGATCGACGCACAAGAGTCAACACCAGCGACCCCCTCTGTCGAGTGGTTTTTGCTGGTATTTCCTCAACCATCTGACTATGTTGTTTTGATTGGGTCATTATGGCTGTCTAAAGTTCACGAAGAACAGGGCGGTATTTGACGTTTACGCTACGACCGAATTGTGTAATTTAGGTGTTGAGCACCGACCTAATTGCAGTCAGGTGTCCCAAAAAGCCGAGAAATAGAGAATGTAGGGTGTCTTTAGCAGCCCTTTCATCTGGAGGAAAGAACTTTGGCCGTTGCCGCTCGTACCGATCTCGCATTTCAGCAGTGCATCGCTCCTGCGTGTGGTGCGACGTTTTCGGTTGACGAAGTGCTGACGAGCTGTCCTAGATGTGGGAACCTTCTGGATGTGACCTACGATTGGGACCGGCTTCCTGCTCCAATTTCCTTTGAGTTGTTTGAGCGAAAGTGGATGCGACGCAGCGACCCGCTTGCTTTAAGTGGGGTTTGGCGATTTCATGAGTTGCTACCATTTGCTCCCCGAGAGTCTGTTGTCACCATTGGAGAAGGACAGACGCTCTTGTCTGTTTCGGATGGCGTAGGACGATATGTGGGTATGAATGTGGGTCAGCTTCATTTGCAATATGAGGGCCTGAATCCATCGGGGTCATTCAAAGATAATGGCATGTCAGCAGCATTTTCACATGCTCGCATGATTGGAGCGACCCGAGCAGCATGTGCCTCGACTGGAAATACGAGTGCATCGCTTGCTGTGTATTGTGCTGTGACACGACTAATGCGAGGCATTATTTTTATTGGGTCAGGCAAAATATCATATGGAAAGTTGTCACAGGCACTCGACTACGGAGCTCTTACCATACAAATTGCTGGTGACTTTGATGACGCTATGGCAAGAGTTAAGGAAGTAGCGGGCAAGACTGGTATTTACCTTGTTAATTCTGTGAATCCGTTTCGGCTCGAGGGCCAGAAAACAATCATGTACCGAGTGCTAGAGTCACTTGGCTGGGAGGTTCCCGACTGGATTGTCGTTCCTGGTGGAAATCTCGGTAATTCAAGTTCTTTTGGGAAGGCCTTTGCTGAACTACGGCATCTTGGACTCATTGACCGAATTCCTCGCCTGGCGGTCATCAATGCAGCTGGCGCGAACACACTTCATGAATTATTTCACAACCGTGGGTTGCGATGGAATGGTGGACAAGCCGACCTCGCCCCTGTTTGCCACTACTATGACGAGCTTGATCGTGAGCGTAAGCGAGCAGACACACTGGCCAGTGCGATTGAGATTAATCGGCCTGTAAACCTCAATAAATGCCTTCGAGCGTTAGAAGTGTGCGACGGTGTTGTACGAGAGGTGACGGAGCAAGAAATTCTAGATGCCAAAGCACAGGTGGGAGCTGGCGGTCTCGGCTGTGAGCCGGCGAGTGCTGCAAGTGTTGCCGGTGCCAAAAAGCTTGTAAACGAGGGAGTCATCGGGCGAGATGATCGGGTTGTCTGTATTCTCACCGGGCATCAATTAAAAGATCCTAATGCGACCGTCGCGTATCATACGACGGATCAAAATCTGTTTAACGAAGTGCTTGGAAGTCGTGGTGTCAGTCGGGCGAGTTTTGCGAACCGTGCTGTTACTGTTGGAAATCGCTTCGAAGATATTATTCAGGCAATTGATCTCTACAGCTAATCTGCTGTCTCGACTAGCGGTCTCTATGCGTCGATGTAGGATGTGATCTATGACAAATACACACACAATGAAACTCGTTGTACATGGGGCAGCTGGTCGAATGGGTCAGCGGATTGTCGCGTGTGCTGTAGCTGAGCCAGACCAGTGGCAGATTGTCGGTGCGATTGATAGTCCCAGTCATCCTCGGCTCGGGGAAGACGCAGGTCAGGTAGCTGGCGTCGGTGACCTTGGTGTAGCATTGACTGATTCGTGGGATAATCCTTGTGACGTGGTTATTGACTTTTCATTGCCTGGTGCACTCGGAGGTATTTCTGAAGTATGTGCGCAACGAGGTGTACCGCTGGTTGTAGCGACGACTGGTCTCGCACCAGATGACGAGGCTGCAATAAATCAAGCAGTGCAATCTGTGCCAGTGCTTGTTTCCCCAAGCATGAGTTTGGCCGTCAACATTGCGATGGATCTCGTTGGGCGTGCCGGCAGACTCTTGCGTGGCGTGGGTAATCGTGCGGATGTTGAAATTATTGAATGTCATCACCACCATAAAGAAGATGCACCAAGTGGAACGGCTCTGAAGTTTGGCACCATCGTCAAGGGTGCGATGGGTCAATCGGGTGAGACACACGGTCGTGAAGGTCGCCCTGGAGCGCGTCCTGAAGACGAGATTGGCTATCACGCGGTTCGTTCCGGTGATAACCCTGGCGAGCATACGATTCTTTTTGGGCTTGAGGGCGAAAGTTTTTCGCTGAACGTGCGCGCAACAAATAGGGATTCGTATGCCCGCGGCGCTCTTGCCGCCGCCGCGTTTCTCGTAGGAAAACCAGCAGGACGATATAATATGAATGATGTCCTTGGAATTACCTCGTAAAACCAAGGACTAAGAGTACCTCCCAACGGTTGGCCGAGCACTATCGGCAAATTTTGGAGTGGTGAATTTAATTGGTTAAAGCCAGTTACGCCTTAGAGGGACCTGAAAAGGCTAATGCGTCGTAAACTGTCAGGTGCCGAGGTATTGCAGTCCATCAGCCTTGATAGAGAACTGAGTGCGCCTGCATTAGATTTGCCATTTGGGAACAACGCCAAGGAGGCACTATCAGGGATTGTTTTTTGTGAATCAGTCACCCTCAGCTGTGCCGGCAGAGATCGCTACGGCAGAACCATTGGCACCGTATTCTGACAGGACAAAGGAAAAGTAAATGCGGAATTGGTTCGCATGGGAATGGCTTGGCTTTACCGCAGGTGCGGCAACTCTACTGCCATGCAGGGATTTGAAGACTACGCCAAGGAAAATAAGATCGGCTTATGGGCTGACAAGAACACTATAGCACCGTGGGATTGGCGGAAGGGGAAACGGTAAGGCGTTAGTCAGATTCGGCAGCGTTTATTCTTTGCCACCCTTTTAGAGCCACCATGCTTCGGGTGGTGGGTCAGGAGATTCGTCCTGCGAAGACTTCTGCGGTTGTTGCTGCTCAAATGGAACTTTTCTAACGACAGGATTTGGGAAGGCTGCCTGTACGTTTGTTTTGAACGTCTTGCTACCTCGCCAGACAATATCTGAACCGCAATGGCGGCACTTCACATATTGGCCTGGCTTCCCTGGCAACTCACCGCCACACCAAGGACACAGCATGTCAGTATCTTTAGGCATCATTCCTCCCCGAATACATTTGGTGGCGTCTATTCTTTGCCGCCCTTTTGTTCTGTGTCGGCGGGTCGTCTGTCTGAATTAATTAGTGCATGAAATTATTACTCTTAGACTTTTTTCCAACTTTCCCGTCCTCAAACTCAATCACCCATTTCTTATTATCTATATGGTAGGCGTAATACATAGGGGTTTCGTTCAGTTTCACTTCCTCGTCAGGGTCTCCCATGATCTCTACCACCTTTTCTGGACTCATTCCGGCTTTGACTTTTTGGAGATCCTCAAGCGACACCGTTTGGAAAGAACATCCGCACATCACAGTTGCTAGTAACAGACAATAAATAGTTCTCATCATTGCTCCCCGTACATATTTGGTGGCGTGGTGGGTGCATCGTTGCCCCGCTTCGCTGCATTCTGCCTTGCTTTAGCTCTATGCCACGGAAAACGCAACGCCCAAACGGAAAAGAGTAAGCAAC
>Ga0315315_10001930_pt1 | contig 19050 bp, 4 predicted proteins | sample M140m3416metaG_FD_203699 | JGI IMG/M metagenome (GOLD analysis project Ga0315315, IMG submission 203699) | Ammonia-oxidizing marine archaeal communities from Monterey Bay, California, United States - M1 40m 3416 | ecosystem: Environmental > Aquatic > Marine > Intertidal zone | place: USA... | reverse complement strand
CCTTCTCCTCCTCCGCGAGACGCATTGCCTCCGCCTTCTCTTCCTCGGCAAGGCGCACAGCTTCAGCCCTCTCCTTCTCCTCCTTCGCGAGACGCATAGCCTCTGCCCTCTCCTTCTCCTCCTCCGCGAGACGCATTTCCTCCGCCCTCTCCTTCTCCTCCTCTGCGAGACGCATTGCCTCCGCCTTCTCTTCCTCGGCAAGGCGCACAGCTTCAGCCCTCTCCTTCTCCTCCTCCGCGAGACGCATTTCCTCCGCCCTCTCCTTCTCTTCCTCGGCAAGGCGCACAGCTTCAGCCTTCTCCTCCTCTGCGAGACGCATTGCCTCCGCCCTCTCCTCCTCCGCGAGACGCATTGCCTCCGCCCTCTCCTCCTCCGCGAGACGCATTGCCTCCGCCCTCGCCTCCTCGGCGAGACGCATTTCCTCCGCCCTCTCCTCGCGCATAGCTTCTACCCTTTCCCTCTCCTTCTCGGCGAGACGTATTGCCTCGGCCCTCTCCTCCTCCGCGATTCGCATTGCCTCTGCCCTCTCCCTTTGTTCCTGAATGAGTTGCATTGCCTCGGCCCGCTCCTCCTCGGCGAGACGAGTTGCCTCCTCCTTCTCTTCCTCCGCGATTTGCATTGCCTCTGCCCTCTTCTTCTCTTCCTCCGCGAGACGCATAGCTTCTGCCCTCTCCTCCTCCGCGATTCTCTTTGCCTCGGCCCGCTCCTCCTCGGCGATTCGCATTGCCTCGGCCCTCTTCTTCTCCTGCTCCGCGAGACGAATAGCCTCTGCCCTCTCCTCCTCCGCGATTCTCTTTGCCTCGGCCCGCTCCTCCTCGGCGAGACGCATTGCCTCGGCCCGCTCCTTCTCCAGGAGACGCATTGCCTCCGCCCTCTCCTCCTCCTCCTCTGCGAGACGCATAGCTTCAGCCTTCTCCTCCTCCTCGAGACGCAAAGATTCTACCCTCTCCTTCTCCTCCTCGGCCAAATGCATAGCCTCTGCCCTCTTCCTCTCTTTCTCGGCGAGGCACCTCAGCCGCTCCACCTCAGCCGCCGCCGCAACGCGCCCGACCTCAAGGTGGGTCTCCTCCTCCGCAAGCGTCAGGCGGTCCGCTTCTTCCGCCTTCTCCGCGGGGAGGGCTGCCTCCGTCGCCTCCTCACCCATGTCCAGCGCCACGACGACGGAGGGTCGGGCTGCGGGGTCGGCATTCCCGGGATCGTCGCCCTCGCCGGCCCGATCGTACGGATACCCCCCCATCACGGCTAGGGTGTCGAGGTCGGCAAGCGGGGTGTAGGCAGGGGCGTCCGATCCCTCCGCTGCGGCGGCGCCGCCGCCGCCGACCATTCCCATCGTCGTGAGGTCATCCCCAAGGGGGCTGAACAGGTCGGCCTCCAGGACCGTCCGGGCCATCGCGGTGGCGCGCAGCTCGGACGGTGTTCCCGGCGTCCTGCCGGGGGTCCTGCCGGGGGTCCTTCCTGGCGTGCCGCCCGGAGTCCTTCCGGGGGTGTAATACGGGGTCCTTCCGGGAGTGGGGTTGTCCTTTGCCCGGGGCGTTGCCCGCACCCCGTGGGTGGCGACGGCCGGAGGCGGGGGAGGGACGAAGCTGACCCCCCGCCTCTTTATCCGTTCTCCGGCTCCCTCTTCCCCCCCATTCTCCTCCCTCTCAGTCTCGCTTCCCCTCTCCCCCCCCGCGCGCTTCTCCCGCTGCAGCTCGAGGAATCCCCATTGCTCCTCCTCCGTAAGGTCCTGGGCGGGATTGCGCCCCCCCTCCGGATCGGCCATGACCAGGTCGGGGGAGAACGGGTCCGGGGTGCCGGCGGCGGCGCCGGAGGCATCCGCGCCCGCGCCACCCCCGAGGGCGGCCCGGAGGCCGGGCGACAGGACCGCGTCGAGGGCGACCGAGGCCGCGCTGACGGCAGCGTCGACGGAGGCAAAGGTGGTCCGGAGGTGGGAGGCGCTAGGGGAGAGGAAGGGCGGCGAGGAGGCGGAGGAGACCCCCGCTGCTGGAGACGGGGAAGCACCATAATTGGCATCGGCATCATAATTGGCATCATCATCGGCACCATCACCGGCATCATCACCGGCACCACCATTGGCATCGGCATCGGATCCTGCCAGCGCTCCTGCCTTCGCAGCTTCCGGCGCTGCTGCCCCCACCCTCCGCCGCTTGGAGGCGTCGGCCCCTCTGGCCAGCCTGGCGCCGCCCAGCTCGTCGGCCAGCCACCGCTCGCCTCCCTCGTCGTCGACGTCGTAGCACTCCCTCAGGAGGTCCGGCACGGGTCCCCCAGAGCCGTTCGAGTCGGCCTCGCGGATCTCCTCCGTCATGCCCCTGAGCCGGTCCTCGGCCTGGGCCAGGAAGTCCGCCAGGGATTCGGGCACGTACGAGTCGCTGGTGGCGTCGGGGTCGAAATCGGCGCCGGAAACGTCGGTCCCGGGAGCGGCGGGGGGCGGCCCCGCCTCCCCCCCCTCCGCCGCTGCCGCCATCTCGCCGAAGTCGCAAGAAAGGTCGATCAGGTCGGCGTCGCCGTAACGGCAATTCCCCGTCCCGCCGTCGGCATCGACGATTGGGTCCTCCATGGCGATGGAGGTGGGCGGAGTAAAAAATTATATAATATTAATAATAATATGACGCCAATGGGCAGCAGCTCCAATTCAGATGGCAGCTACATAGATCTTAGCTACACTCTCGTACCAGATGCGACATGACACCCCTGCCTCTTCTGTGCGCACAGCGCAAATTAACATGCCGTTGGCATTTGAAACGACGAAAAATGAAACCTAACCCTGGCGGATCTTTTTGGCGCGCGCGAGCGAGAGCATTCGAGAATGATGATCCAGGACGATAATGCTCAAAATTGGATCCCTCGTTCTTTTTTCTCTCGCTGGAAATGAAAAATACATTATATTTTTATATCACAACAACAAAAAGCATCTCTCCCCCCCTCCCTCCGCACGACATCGATCCGCCGGGGAGGGCACCGTAGCAGAAAGGGGGAGGGGGGGGGGTAATTCCGGGCTGCCGCGTGCCCCCGTCCGCCGCCATGCCTTCCACTCCCGCCTACGACCGGGTCAGGAGGCTGTGCGGCGACCTCAAGGGCACCTCCAAGATCACCGAGCGGAGGAGGGCGGCGGAGGAGCTGCTGACCGCCCTGGCCGATCCATTCCTCCTGGCCGGGCTGAGGGCGGAGTGCGGGGGGGATGCCGGGGGGAGGATGGCCCGTGCGGTTTGGGGGGTGGCGGTCGGGTCGGCGCTGACCGCGGCCAAGCGCAGCATCGAGAAGCCGGCGCCGAGGATTGGTCCGGACGACGTCACCCTCCCCCTCGCCGTGCTGCGGAGGGCCGATGCGGACACGGCCCAGCTCCATCCCGGACCGTTCGGTCGGGGAGCAGCTGGGGGGGGGGCTGGTCCAGGGGCGGGGACATCCGGCAGCGCGGCGGGAGACGGGGACGGGGACGAGGCCGACCTCCTCCTCCGCCTCGACGACGCCGGGCACCGGACCAAGCTGGGGCCAGACCTGATCCAGCAGCTCGTCGAGTACTGCCTCCACGTCCTGGCGGAGAGCGAGAAGTGCCGCGAACATCTGGGGCAGGCCGAGCTCGATCGCCAGATGCTCCCGCTGCTCAACCTGCTCTGCAGCCGGCCGGACTACGTCTGCCACTTCCACCCCGAGCGCCACGTTCAGGCCATCCTGGCTGAGGTGGAGCGGAGGGTGGGGTCCGAAAGCCGCGATCGGGAGGCGCTCGACGCGGCCAACGGCGCGGCCAGGATCTTCTCAAGCCTCGTGCACCAGCTCTCGGTACGGCTCGGGATGGGGATGCACGCCCTGCTCGGGCCTGGCGTCCAGTTGGTGGCCGAGTGGTGCCGCCGCGCCTCCGAGCGGGACCGTCCTCTGGACCACGCCTTCCCGTACCTGTACTCGTCCGCCACGGCCCTCCTCTCCTCGCATCCCGACCACGCCGTCGCGGCCCTCCGCAGGCACGGCCGCCACCTCCTCGCCCTGGCCAAGAGGATGTACCTGCAGAGCCAGGGCATCCACCGCGATGCCCTCGTCGAGTACCTCCTCGTCCACCTCCGCGTCTGCGAGGAGGCGGGCAGGATTCAGGGGCTGATGCCTGGGGACCTGGGAGACTGCGGCCGGGCCTCCCTCACCCGGGAGCAGGTGGACTCGCTGCTGTCGCTGGTCCTGTCCGAGAAGGACGCGGGGAAGGCGTTCCCGAGCCAGGGGTCCGCCGCCACGGCGACGGCCCCGTCGTCCCGCAAGAGGAGACGCAGCGGGGGGGCGGGGGGAAGGGGGATTCGGGGCAGGGGGAGCGAGGGTAGGGCCGGAGCCGTCTGGGCCCCGACGTCGCAGAGGCAGAGGCGCATCCTCGAGCTGGGTGCCCGCCTCCTCAGCAGCGCGCAGAGGTACTGGATTGCCACGGAGGAGATCCTCTCGACGGACAACCCCACGGAGATGCTGCTCCAGGCGGAGGAGGACGGCGGGGAAGAGCGCGTCCGTCGTGCCGTGGAGGAGCGGTTGCTGGCGACCATGGTCGAGTCGCCCTTTGCCTCTCGCATCGCGTGCAGAATCTGCACAGATCGGGCCCTCGCCTGCTCGGAGAATCCGATTGTATCTCAGGCACTGGCGGCTACTCAGCAGGAGCGGGACTCTGGGGGGGGGGTCGCTGAGAGGGAGCGCCCTTCCAACTCATTGGGTAGTGCGGCTTCTCCAATCAGTACGGTCGCCGTACTCCCGCTGATTGATGCGATTGCAGCGTCCCGCAAGTCCGGGCAGAGCGCCTTCATTTCCGATCCCACATATGCGGTAGCAAGTCTGAGAATTATTTGTGCTTGCGCTGATGCCTTCCCGCGCGGGGAGTGTTGGTCGGTGAGCCACAAGTGGTTGGAATTAGAGGTTCGTGGCATCATCGGAAAGGAAAAGGCTTGGCGCAGAGGCTCTTCCCCGAAAGAGGTTGCATCGGTCGTGTTCGTCGTTGCTAGCCTATTGGTTGAATATGGGGGGTCCACCGGGAATCATGACGTGCAACTTTGGAGCCTACTTTGCCTGCTCAAACTAGCACAGGCGTCGATTCTGGCTGTCGACGGCCACTCATTGGGCGGCACAAGAGACGTGTTGGTTTTGAATCAAGTCTGGATGCATGTTTGGGAAACACTCTTCCGGTCGGACTTGCGGTATTCTTCTTACACGTCTAGCTCATACGAGGGCTCTACGGGGGAACTCGTCCTCATGCTAATGACCGACATTGTCTCTCTGCGTCTCACAGACCCGGTCTTGAACAATATCTGCGTCCCGAAATTGCCACATCACAAGGGCAGGGGGAGTGAGGCGTCCCCTATTTCGTCCCTATCTGCGAACCAGGCCCAAGTTTGGAACTTGCCTGTATTCCACGATGCACATGCGGTTCAGTCGAGGGCTATATTTGAGCTCACGACAGAACTTATTCGCAAAGTCGGCCTTCTTGAGCATGGATCCGACGTTATCGATTGTTCTCTTGATACCGATGGTGCGGAAATGCCAGGGAATGAAGATGATACGCCCGACCTTTCTCAAGCAATTCATGCCAATCAATTGGCAGGTCGTCGCTTTCGTCTTTTTGTTTTTTGCTTGCGTTTTGCGGAACAGGCCACGCGTTTGAACGCAAGTGATGCGCAGAGACACGCCCTTCCTCTCGCTTGTGAATGCCTCACAGTGTTACTTGGGCGAAACCATACTCCGTTTCCAACCCTATTCTCACTTCGCACTCCGATGACTTATCGGGTGGTTGAGGATGAGGAGGTCGAGGAGAGTTTCAAATCATTTCTTTCCCTCGATCCATTAAATGCTCTCTGGCAGGATTATATGTTACCCATGAAGATTCAAGATATAGTTGAGGATGATGGCGATTATATTCAGAGAATGCTTTATGGTCGGGGAGTGCGTCTCTTCGATCAGCGCTCTCGCAGCAACGAAAGTTGTGCAAAGACGAGGATACGAGACTTGCATGAACATGGAGTAAACAGCGTTTCTCCTTCTATATGCAAAATATTGCAGAGTGTTGGAATTGATCGTTTCCAGCGTCTCTTGTCGCTTCGTGACATTAGGACAGATGACGCCATGGAGTCAGGTTGTGACGAATATGAAAAAGTGAGCGTAGAGACTCTTTCGAGCAGGACCCAGTTCTCGAGGTTGATGCTGGCGAAGGTTATTATCTCTCTTGCCCTTGCTGGCGAGACCTCTGCTTCTTGCGCCGATACTCTGATCCGAATAGCTAGTGATCTTGGGCCTGTAATTGACAAAGTCACGCAAGAACTCAAAAACCAATCGAAGGATTCGACATCTATTCTTGTGCAACAGGTGGGTATATTTCGAGCCCTCATGGCACTAACCTCTACTGGATGCATATCAATTTCCAAGGCTTATGGGGCCGCGGCGAAGAATTTTTACGATGCATGTAAAGATTCTCTTCAAAGTTACTCTGGAAGTTCGACAGTGACGTCGCCTCAGATACCCTCTGGTCAGGTCCGAGTACAAGTTGGGAGGTCGACTGTGTCTGGTCGAGAAACTTTTGACTCGGAATCTGACGACAATGAAGATAGGAGCCTGATGCAAGGGGTGTCTAAATCGGAACTGGTTGCGAAGGCTTCTGTTGACTCGGACGACGATTTTCTTTCTCGTACGAAACCTCTTGGAAAGAAGAGACACAAGCGCTCTACCTCGTGTGGCGCTCTTTTACCGAAACCCCTAGCTTTGGAAGAAGGGACAGTTAAGAGTGTTTCTGTACGGGAGGCGTGGATGTGTGCTATTGCCATTGCTACTTTGGAACCCTCACTGGAAAGTTGTAAGATCGTAAGTGCGTCATTGGTGAAACCAGACGGTGGTGACATAGAAGGAAATTCCGGCCCGGATTTGGTAGGTGTTCTCCTGTGCCTTCGACTCTTCTCTAACACGGAGTCGTGTTTGAGGGGGGGAATAATGGAAGCATCAATTGGCGAGGAGGGGTCATCAATTAATGACAACGAAGAGACTATTCCAGTCCTGTGTACCCAAATGATCCTAAGGATTCGTTCCTGCGCACAACTCCCATCCCTCCTCTACATGTACGGGTTCCAAGCTGCTTCAAGACTCCTTTCTTTGGTAACATCCATGGAAAACACCTCAAATGCTGTCGTTGATAGCCTGGTCGAATTGATTCATCCTGAGGCATCACAGAATTCCAACAGACTTGCGATTAAGCACGTAAAACGTGCTCTTAAGAGGCGTTCTCGCATCAAACTTAGACAAATCCGCGCAGTCGTTACTGGATTTTTCGAAGGAAGCGATTACTTCCACACCAAATTCGACAGTGCATATGCTAGGAGCTTCGTGTTACCATGTCTTCTGCATATAGATGGTCAGGTGCGAGAAGTCGCCGTTTGGGGAGTTGGAGCAGCACTCACAAAATTTTCAAATCAGCGTCCAATAGTGACCAATGTCTCGGAGTGCTTGTCCCCACTTCCCCTCACAGACGATGAAACCAAGAGCCGACGAAAATTTGAGAAATGGATCAAAGCAATGCACAATCATCTGAATGATGGAGACAGATACAAGGACGAGGTCTGTATGTGGTATGATGCTGCTGAGGCTCTTGAGCATACGTCAATCCAATGCCATGGAGTAATTGCCAGGTACACCATAGATGAGGCTATTATGGAAGAATTTACATTTTCCCTGATACGACTGTCTTCTGCACGACCCAAGGTGATGTCAATGTGTTTTTACGCGTGTGATCTGGTAGCTTTTGAACAGGGCTTCCACTTACTTGAAAAGTTCTTCAATGACGAAAAAGAGTGTTTTCTCCAGGGTGTGATCGAAGATGAAATTGAGCTCAGCTACATCCCTCTCCTCTTGACCTCGCCCAACCTGGTGCGAGCCCTCATGAGGATTTACCCTGCTCAGCCTTCATCGCAACGAATGCCTGACATAACAGGGCCTGCGAGATGTGGCGATCGCACCAAACGCTCTTGTTCACTTTCTTCAAAACTGTTATCGATTGATATGGACAAAGTGGAAGAGGAGGCTTCAAGTATGTATGTATTGAAAAGTGCTTCTACATTAATACCGTTGATAATGTTGCAATCGAAGACGTTAGGCAAGACATTGGAGGCAAAAGAAGGACAGGGGTGGTCAGAAAGTGGATGGCGGTACTTAAGTGATGCAAGTGTAATGTTGACGGGGGGTTGCACTGACAGCGACCTTGCAAAAATCCTCAAGACTCACTTGCACGACATTTTAGCTTTCGTTTTTCCGATCCTCAAGGAAGGCGAGCTTGTTCAAGATGAAGAAAAATCAAGCTTATTTCTTGACAGGGCTCATGATGCGATAAGTTCTCTAACGGCGGTCGTCTCGGAAGAAATTGTCACTAGACAGGGTCCGAGAGTATCATTCCTGGTAGTTCGTCAGATACTGCGCCTAAGCGGCAGGGGAATAAAGTTTTTGAATCATCGCCTCCAAGATAATTCATTTGTGTCTGCGATTGAATATCTGACTGAAAGCATTGGAGCTCCTGCCGGTAAAGGGAGTTTGTTTGAGAATGCTGGGAGCTCAACCACTGAGCTAATGATTGAAGCGAAGGGCTGGCTCGACGAGGCGGTCAATTCGTCACAACAAGGTCGAGCTTGGTCTGTTATTGAAGTGATATGCAATCAGGTTCTTAGAGAAATGAGAAGAGATACACATGCTCAGCTCAGTTTTGTTGTCCATGTACTACTCTGTATCGTGCTTGACCGTAGATATTTTGGCATTTGTATGCCGGCTCTGGAGTTACTGTTTAATATCTTCTCGGAATGTTTTTCCGCGGTGTCCGCTGATTGCTGCGCCTCAGAAATCGGCCCACATATCAACGAGGTGGTATTAAGTTTCATGCAACTACACGAGAAGTGCCAGAAGGAGATGATAACTAAGTGTCTCGAATGCTGGCTTAATGCAAAGCTGAGAGGTAGGCGAAGTGTAGGGCTTCTACACTCTCAAAGCGCCGACTCAGAGGACATGTGGGGGTGGGACAAAGACAAATCTCTTAGTGAATCATTGCTATCGCCCGGATCAGATAACGTGAAGCTTGCGCTTCGAGCTTATAGTAAAGTGCAGCCGGGAGCAGGTGTCATGTCCAAATGCTACGATATCTTGGAGATGTTACTGCTCAAGAGCCCGAAGAATCTCGCTAATGCTAAGAAAAGCATGGATCCATTCCCAGTGTCATCCTTGGCGCAGACGGAACTCAATGCATTATCAGAAGAAAATTATAAGTATTCACTTGAGGCTTTGATCCTTAGATTTGAGGGGCAGCGAGGCTCGAAAGCTGACAATTATGAGGTTGAAAGCGAGCTAAGGAGTTTCATTGCACTCATAGAAAGAGGCAGAAGTTTATCAGGTGAAGCCAATGTTCTCAATGTTCAAGTTCGCTCGCAGATATCGGGACTGATTCGACTCGAAAATGTCATCCGTGTCTACTTCAAAGGGAAAGACGCCTCGCAAATTCCTTGCGGATCGGCACTCTACAAGTCAATCCACCTCTTGTTCGATCTTATCAGTGAAAATGTACCTAATGAGCTTAAGCTGGTTGCTAGTCGTTGCATAGGTGAATTGAGTTCGTTTGACTTGTCTTCGCTACGAGCTAGGGAAGCTGTGAGCCTTCAATCAATCGAAGAAGATCGATTAGCAACTAACGAACTCAGCGATGCGAACAAACCACTGTTACAAATAGAGTCTAACGCTATTGAACTCCTCGCAAGGTTCCTTAAGTCGAGTGATTCAAGCACTGCCATAGTGGCCAAAGACACAATCAAAGCTGTCTTAAGAACTCGCGATGGGGTCAAATGCTGGAGAAGAATGAAGGAAGGGAAACTGAAGCGGCAATTGGGGCCGCTGGGAGCGTCCAACAAGAAGATCTCCCGTGGCAGAATTCCGACTCCTACTAAGCACTTCCTCAATGCTCTTGCGTCAAAATGCGGCATTTCGCGGAAAGGGATAGGGACAGACCGGACCTGGTGCTGGGGCAAAGAAGTATGGAAATGTATCGAAGGAGAGACTGTGTCCTACGACATCTGGTTATCCGATTTGGTATGTTCTCTTATCCTTTGCTGCTACAACAGAGATGGAAACAATCTGTCTACCTCCAATGGCGCCTCTGCTTCGCAACCTAAAGGAACGAATGAAATATTTGCATGCTGCGCAGCCATGTGTGCTGCCGAGGCTGAGTTTGCTGAAAAACTCTTTCCTGGCATTATATTGGACTTGCTCTTGTCCGACTCAAACGAGAAGGACTGCAAGTCGAAGGATTCTGTACAGTTTGATATCGCCATAGGCTCTGCATTCAGCGAAGCAAATCGCCTTTTGACCTCATCGTTTTTATTCTTGATTAGACCGACTTCAAGCGAAAGCAGCGCTGGAAAGGTTCCATCCTGTGATACAATGCAGAGGGCGCTGTGTCTTGCGGTCGATACACTCGATTTTCTCAGACGCCTCGTCCAAAGTCGCTTCATGAAATCTTTGAGGCACAGGCGAAATACAAATATTATGCCCAAACCAGTGGGTGATGTCAGCGAAAACCATACCAAGCGCAAAACGTCGTCTTCCTTCGATGGTGGTACCAAAACATCATTGAAGTATGTATACGGGCTACAACCCAATCAACTTTGGCGCGGTGTCCCATTCGGAGTTGTTTTACACCTCTCTGGGCTTGATGTTGCATCTGCCTGCCTTCGAGCAAGGAGGTATGCTTCCGCCTTATTTTACGCCGAGATGGTGGCTGATAACTATTTGGGTGGATCTGGTGGATTCTTTGAGAGAACGAGGGAAAATAAGGTTGGTGGTCTCGACATTAGTGGATACGGCAGTTTTATCGAGTCCTTTAGCAAGAATGAATTTAGCCCGATGGAAGTCGATAGCGACTTATCTGTTGTTCTTGCTTTGTCATCATTGGTCAAAATGAGTTTGTCAAATCTTCAGGAGACAGATGCTCTCGAGGGAATAGAGGTGCAGGACTCAGCCGTGAGATTTCATCGTGATGCTGCTTCATCATCTATTGGTAGTTCCTATATCTTCGAGACCTCGTCCTCGAGCGACTGGCGGCGCCTCGTGGGCCTAGATACTCGATTGCAAATATGTACACCTTCTGAAGTATCATCTCGTTCTTTTGAGATGACTAGAAGGTTGAAAAGAGTCGGTCTGAGACATGTTTTGAACGTCTACATGAAAGCACTGCATATCGAGGAGAATTCTAAAATTTCTCAAACAGGGCCATCCTTAAATGATCAGGAAAGGCTGAAGGAAGTTTGGTTCGAGGAATCTTGGAAAGCATTTCAGTGGGACGACTCTCTCATGGATTTTGGACCCAATGCTGGTGGTCCAAAGGTAACTGCAACGCAATCCCAGCACCTTGTACAATCGCCTAGTGTCATCAGAGATACACTCAATTACGGCCGCGGGACGGGGTCAATTGGCAGCTCTAATAGGCAAGGCCTCAATGAGTCTATCTACCATCTTCTTTACTCTGCTTTGGAGGAAAACGATAAAAATTTCGAAAGTCACATCATCAGCGCAAGAATTGCATTGATGAATGAAATGAGTAAATCAGTTGGCAAAGAATCCCTGCTTGGTGCTCTCCCTGAGTTCTCGTTGAGAATGAAGGCGCTAAATGAGCTTGATGACCTTAAATGCAAATATTTCGATCCTTCGGAACCTTCTTCTGAAGTTTTGGACATTCTCGGTCAGGCAAATTTTAGCCATAGTACTGATATTGAGAGCGCTATTTCTGCCTTCTCATGCAAATCTGATGTCGTCAAGTCTCTTCCCACAGTCGACTTTGAGAGTAAAGAATTTGCCATGTCTATCAAAGAGTTGGCCCTACGGCTGCTGCTCCGAAAGTGCAATTCTGAAAAGTGTGCTCCATTTTTTTGCGCACTTGTGTCTCATCTGAACGAATTCTGTTCCACCGCGCGTCAATATGGAAGACCAGAAGTAGCCGATACATGCCTTTCCAGATTAGGTCGTGTTTTCGATGCTTATGGGTCTTGTATCCATTCTGAAGGTTCTAAACTGAATGCCTCTCTACGCTTATACCTCGAAGATGCAAAACTAAAGGATGCAAAGGGCGACTTTTCTGCTGCCATACGAACCTGTAAGCTCGTTCTTGGGAGGTTGACTGCTACGGGAACAAACCTAGATTCAAAATGTATAATCTCTGATGCCGCAGCTCTTTGCGGGCAGTTAACGGTCGAGTCGAAGATAGAGACGGGTCAAAGTATCCTTGAACAATACCTGAAGCCAGCAAAAGTTTCCGCAATTGAAATTTACAAGAAAAATCAGACCAAATATAGTGCCATTCGAGTTTGCCAGACTTCATTCTCACTTGCACAATTTGTCGCTTCTCTCTATAATGACGTCAAGGAAACCATGGAAGGTGCTGATTGGGCCCAGGCCGGAAAACAAATAAAAGACAAACGGATAGATTTGAAGCTCACCTATGACACATACGAGAAGACGAAAAAAGAACTTGACAGACAAGGGAAAGCCGCTAAGAAATCACAAAGCAAAACGTCAGAGGAGGAAATACAAAAGGTCGCAAATGAGCTGAGAGAGCTCAGAATACATAAAATGACCCTTGAGAAGGAATTGCAAATCGATATGGCAGAAAGGCGAGCAGTTGAAAAGTCTCAAGATGAATACCTCCTCTTGGCAATCAAGTCCTTCGGAAGCGCTTTGTCGATATACGACCCTTCTAACTATTCAGGAGATGTCTCCAAGCATATTTTTCGTATGATATCCTTGTGGTTTGGAAACCCTAGCAGCAGTGTCAATAACTTGATGCAAAAGTACCTCAGCAGTATTCCGACGTACCTTTTTATGCAGTTGACGTACCAAATTTTTGCAAGGATAGACCAGGCGAGTTCGAATGGATCTGACTTTGAAGGAACCTTGCGTAATCTTGTCGTGAGAATGTGTACAGACCACCCATATCACACTTTAGTTCCCCTTATTACTCTCACAAAGGGCAGCCAAAAGAGCAAAGCTCAGGCGAGTATGAGCATACTCAAAACTATCTCAAATCTCTCTGGCAAATCGAAGTATGTTGCCGACCTGGCCGACTCATATGGAGCACTCACCGATTCCTACAGGGATCTCGCTCTATATGACACTCTCAAGTACCATTCTGACAAGGACGGCAAGAGCAAGCCTAAGAGTATTCCTCTAAGCGCCACTGTAAACGGAGGCAGGGGAAGGGGCAGTCCGAGCCTAGATCGTGTGCTGGGACCAGGTCGGCGTAAGCGATCCAATTGTGCGCCATGTATACTTACGAAAGTGCCCATGCTTCGACCTGGAGGTGACTACGGTGATGGCAAGCAAGACCCAGTGGGGTCAGAAAGGATTGATAGCTTTGATCCAACTTTCAATATCACCGATACAGGACTTCATCGTCCAAAAATAATAATCTGTAGAGGCACCCAAGGTGGTCATTTCAGACAGCTTGTTAAAGGAGATGACGACATACGCCAGGATGCAATCATGCAGCAAGTGTTTTCAACTGTGAACAATCTGCTCAAGCGTCGAAACCCAGCCTCCAAGGTTTCATCAATGGAAAGGGCCGAGAGAATCCGAAGGGATTTTTCCCGGCGGCTTAGCCTTGTCACTTATAATATTATTCCCCTATCTCCTGACACTGGAGTGCTAGAATGGGTCAATGACACTGTGCCCTTTGGTGATTTTCTGACTGATAAGGGCCGCGGAAGGGAAGGCGGCGTCGAAGACGGTGTTGGAGCCCATTCCAGGTACTATCCGGGAGAATGGAGTAGTCGACTATGTCACAGTTACCTTAGGGAAGCTGAACTAGGTGCGAAGGGGAAGCGCCAAGCCTTCGATGCGATATGCGAGCGCTTTTCACCCGCCTTTCGTTTCTTTTTTGTCGAGCGATTTTCCCACTCTCTACAGGCCTGGCATGTCGCGAGAACCATGTACACGAGATCCTGCGCCGTTAGCAGCATTGTGGGCCACATTCTCGGTATTGGTGACCGACATGCACATAATATTCTCGTCCATCAAAAGACTGGCGAGCTAGTCCATATTGATTTTGGAATTGTATTTGAGCAGGGACGGTGCCTTACTACGCCCGAGAAGGTTCCCTTTCGCCTTACAAGGGATATTATAGATGGGATGGGACCTTCTGGTACCGAGGGGAACTTTTCTCTTGCAGCTCAGGCAACGGCAGCTGTATTACGCGACAATGCTGAAACTCTGCTGACTATCGTCTCTGCCGTGATTTCTGACCCTCTCTACAAATGGTCTGTCGACCCCCTAAAGAAGAGGCGGGTCCAACACGAGGGCGAAGGGGAGGTGATTGATGATGGGGGAGATCGCGGCGTTGGAAGAGGGGGAGACCCCGGATTTGGACGAAAACATCACGCTGGCGTCGACCCAAATCAGAACGAGGCTGCCAACCGTGCCGTTCAAAAGGTTCAGCAGAAGCTTCAGGGTTACGAAGAAGGGACGTCTGGCGAGCGACAAAGTGTCGAAGGTCAGGTCCAGTTACTCATTAATTCCGCGAGAGATCCAGACAATCTCGCCGTCATGTATCCTGGTTGGATGCCATGGTTGTAATCCAGCTGATCGTGCGAGAAATGCATCTTATTTCTAGCTAGAAATAGCTTGCATCACTCACCAACAACGTCATAAGAAATTCTTACAGGATGGAAACAATTACTCTTCATTAAAAACTCTCTAAAGTGAAAGAAACATTTAAGTATTAGAACAGAAGTCTTCCAGGAATGACTAGCTAGAGACAAGCCAACTTTCTAGTCTAATTCCAAGTCCATGGCATCACCCATAAATGCGGCATTTTCGTCCTTCTTGCATTCTAAACAAAGCTTCCGCTCAAAGCTCGCTGCGTACGACGTGGTCGAGCAGAAGGTACAGTATTCTCTCTGGCAAGATTCGCAAGTCGAAGAACACGACGTGCAAGTAGGACGCTCGCAATGTTCGCAGGGGTGGCAGGACAGATTTGGCGAAGCACCCGGATTAAGCTCCGAAATTTGGTATTGCCCTAATCGATGCTTTTGGTCACCTCGACTTCGCTGAACGGGGAAGTATGAAAGCAGCGAGTTCTGTTGCGGATAATCGCGCCTTGGCGCTGATAACGATGACGACCACGCTGAGCTCTGACAAGGTGTGGGGTCTGCTTGACCTGAAGTGCCACGAGCTTTAGCTGATTGAATGCGAGCATTACAAACATGACAGTAAACATAACCACCGAGCTGAGAAGCTCGTCCAGAACAAGCAGTGTTGGCAGTCCTGGCACCGAGGATTGTCTGCGCAGATATTTGTTGTTGACAAGGTTGTGTCTTAGGCACTGATGGGAGCTTCCACCACTCCCCCGAGAGTCCCAGTTCAGCAGGTCCTGCCACCGCCGAGGAGGAGTTTAGGTGCAAAACATTGTCGGGCGGTGTGAGAGAGACCAAGGGAGCGCACCCCCCCTGTGAAAGGAGTGGCGACGAGGGGGAGACGATGCCGCCAAGGGCTAGTTTTGATGGTTGTCGTGGCACGTGCGGCGGCGGCGGCGTCAGCGTGAGCGATGATTCGTCAACATCGATGAGCCAATCCTTTCTGCCTAAAGCAAAAGTAGAAGGGAACGCGATTTCACCTTCGATCCGTCTACGCTTTGAGCTGGGAGCAGACCCGGAGATCGGTGGAGGGAGATGGTCCCAATGGCAAATGGCTGCTCCAGTCTTGGGCTGTTGTTGATGGACATGCTTTCCATTCTCGTTCGTCGGTCGCTCCTGCTCAATCTCCATGCCAGGACGCCAGGATATCCTGAGGAAGCAAAGGATCTTTCAAAGTGCAGCAAGAAAGGGAGGTCTGACGATGATGAAAGGGTCTCTCGCCGATTGCCGACACAAAAAATATATATTCGTCATATATTATATTTATAATACGCTCGTACTGTATTATGGTCTTTCTGAATGAAGAACTGCAACAGCGGAGGTAGCAGCTGGGCTTGAGGAGGTCAAGTTAGTCTAGCTAATTGAGATATTACGTATATATTATATCTGAAAGGCCTCCTATAATATAATATACTACGAGAGTATTATTTAATTACTACGAGCTCGTAGTATTATTATTATTATCCACACGTATATACTAGCTAGTAATAATACTCTAGTATTATTATTATACTCCGTACTCTAGCTACTCTAGTAGTATGCATACTGTTACTAAGTACTCTAGACTAGAGTAGTATGTGTACGACTCGTATCATACGATACATATATATATATACTAGCTAGGAGTATAATACTTTAGTATTATGTTGAGCTCTACTTTGCGCGCCAAGTTCGAACATTTGAGATTCTTATCACTGTATAAAGAGCATATCATGCTCGCTCAGGTTCGATATCTTCAGATTCCTGTTGATGATTCGGGGATATTTTTTGATTCGAGGTTGTTCCTCTCGAACAAAAATTAGACGAGTAGTACAGTATGCATACTCTAGTAGTACTAGAGTATGCATACTAGCTACTAGAGCTAGTACTCTACTCTAGTATGTGCATTGTAGTAGCTACGACTCGTAGTATGCATGTGCATAGTATTATTATTATTATTATTTTTACCGTACGTACTCCAGATGCTGGCGGAAAGGCTGTTTCTGTTGCTGTCTCTACTGTATGCCTCATCCAGAAATGTTGGGCAACGAACTTACAAAACCATAAAATGAATGGATCTCTAGTTGACATCTGATCTATCTTTCTCTATCTGGCATTGAAGACTGCATTGTCGCCTACTACATCGGCGCAGAAGAGCCAGGAAACCAGCGACATATTTGCTCCTTTCTAGGTTACAATGTCTGGTAGCGGCGGAGGAGACGCTTCCGTCATGGATGCTACCAACCTCCTCAAGGGAGCTCTCGGCATCGGCACTCGCGGCAGCACGAGCCGTGTTGGCGATGACACCACTCCGGATTTGTTCACGAACGATGGTTCGAAGAAGCAATCAAAGGCTAAGATTAATAATAAGAAGGCTGGCAAGCAGCAGCAGCAAAAACGGGGCGACGGCAAAACAGCCAGGACCAGCAAGAAGGACGGGGACAACCGGTCCAACTCAGCCGGGAAGGATCGATCAAAGTCCGCAAGTAAGCCGCGGAAGCAATCGTCAGAGAAACAGCAGCGAGGAAGAAACAAGAGCAATAATTTTGCATGGTCGGCCTTTCAGACCAGTCCTGACCCCAGCTCACTTCCCATCCCTGCGTTTTCGAGCGGAGGCGACGTCGGTGGCGAGGCCAGCGGCGGTGGCGCCAATGTCAATGTCAATGAAACGAATCCCATCAGCCAGTTTGGAGGGTCAACGGCAAGCAATTCCGTATCCAAGAGCGGCAGCAGTGCCGCAGCCCCTACCGCTTCCAATGCGGACGGTATGGACCTTATGGCTACTTTGGGGGTGGATTCGGGTGTGACACCGGCGACTGCACCCGCACCCGCACCCGCACCCGCACCCGCACCCGCACCCGCACCCGCACCCGCACCCGCACCCGCACCTGCACCCGCTATTGCACAAACTCCACCGCCGCAGCAGTACCGAAAACCCAAGGAATTGGACGCTCTATCGGAACTCATGGGTGCAGGCTTCAATCAGCCGCAACAGCCAGCGCTACACCAGCAGCCTGGCTATCCAGGAAATCATTTCCTGATGGGTCCAATGTCGCCGCACTCGCCCTATGGACAGCCGCTATCAAACCCGCAGCACCAGCCCGGGATGATGACGATCAACATTCCCATTCCTCACAACGCGATCCCTGGCGGACCTCTCCCCATAATGACCCCCAGCGGCATTCCAGTCACTGTCATAGTTCCTCCGCAAGCCCGACCCGGCATGATTGTTCCATTTTCGGTTCCCATGCCTGTGCCACCAATGATGATGCCTCCCGGCGGCGGCGGCATGGGCTTCTCGCCGATGTCGCCTCAGCAGCAGCAAACGATGACCCCGCGGGAGGCAGTCAATCGACCCCATGGAGAAGGCGGGGAGAAAGTGCCCCCGGATAGCCATCGTGGTGCTCCAGACCCTAAACAATCGGCTCAAGGTGTCGAAGCCTTCGGTAGAGGTCCCAAGGCTGGTACTTGGGCTGCCAAGGCAGCTGGTGCCGGAGTAGGGAAATAGGCAGGAATGGTACTGCAGCGGTGATTCAAAGGGCGAACCAATGAGCTCCAGTACACTGATCTGCTGATCAAAATTTGAATCATACACCAAAAGAAGCTCTTTTCCCAGTTCCTTCTTCTTTTTAATCAAATAGCCAACTTTAGTGCCAGCCTTCGCACACAAAACTTGGAGGAATCACTGAAGAAAGGAGAAAATCATGGTGGACCGCATAGGCATCATCACCAGGGTAAGTTGTGCAATTTGTATACATTTCGTCTCTCCTTGTGGGGTCGTTTGGTCCTGTGACTCCATCGGTCGAGAGAGAATTGGTCATACCAAATCTTTCGTCTTGTACGAAGTTACATTTCTTATTTATTCATCTAGCTTACCCTGCAACCTATATGCACCACCCTTACCTTCTGGACGCCCAACTTGCAGCTCTGTGGAGTCATTTTGTGCGTCGGAGCAGGCATTGTCCTTTGGAAGGTAAAGCATCATTATGCCTCCGATCTTCCGCAGCAAGTCCGAGAGAACACAATGGGCAACGGAAAGGGCTCCATTTACCACGCTTGTAATGTTACAGGAAATCAAATTCAGAAGCTACAGTCAATAGATCTTACCGCTAATGGCCAATCATCGGACATCAAACAGTACCTTTACAGCATCGAGAATCCCAGGGAGTATCTGCTAGATGGAGAAGATGCCGTCCTCGTTGAGAGGGGACCGTACCCCCTCAAAAAGTTCTCAATTAACCACAACTTTGACTTTCGCGAGAGCAAGCTGTCTGCTGCTGAGGAAAAGAATCCCACTGGGGCTGTCGAATATGATGTCGCAAGGGCATACGTCATCCTGGACTCAAACCGCGACCTCACATCAAATATGGAGCTCGACGAAAGCTCGTTGTCTCTCTCTTTCTCTGGAGACGCGACTAGCTCC
>Ga0315315_10001928_pt1 | contig 19066 bp, 17 predicted proteins | sample M140m3416metaG_FD_203699 | JGI IMG/M metagenome (GOLD analysis project Ga0315315, IMG submission 203699) | Ammonia-oxidizing marine archaeal communities from Monterey Bay, California, United States - M1 40m 3416 | ecosystem: Environmental > Aquatic > Marine > Intertidal zone | place: USA... | reverse complement strand
CTCCCCCGAGCCACCTCCCCATTGGAGTTTGACCGGAGAGCTCCGACGAGAAGGAGTACTCCAGAGTCCACTATGTTTATATAGTATGGCTGCCATGAGGAGGTAGGCCGAAAGGCGAAAAGAGGTATTGAAATGACGAGAAAAGTGAAAATTGCAGAAATGAGCGTAAAGGTGGTCCAACACCTCGTAAGGGAAGGTCGTTGGATAGAAGAGAACAAGGCGTATGAGCACGAGGAAATAGTGACCACGATAGTTAGGTCGCCTATTGACCTCGGTATCAACAAGCCTCTGGCTGCACAAGAGATGGAATCCGTCTTGAGCAGTTATCTAGCGAGCCTGTAAGCAAGAGACAGAGAACAACGTAAGCGAGGCGTCATCTTGAGTGGCGTCTCGTGTTTCCTCTCCACAGGGGCGGGACCAATAGTGTCAGACCTTTGTCGTTTCGGGGTGAGTATTTTCCTCGACACAGGGGCGGGAGTTAGACCGTGAGACCTTTGTCGCTTTAGGTCGAGTTCTTACCCGAAGGGTAAATAAAAAAAACCAAAGGCACACCCGCACATCTAGCACGGGCGGCTTTTGGTAATTCCACAATAGGATTATTCATTCATTATACGCATAACGTAACTGTAACTATCATGCTGATGAATCAATATTGAAAACCTTTCAAGATTCAATCTTTCAATTTCTTCTTTCAATTCTTCAATATCACGATTAATTAATTTCAACAATTTCCTTTTTCGATAATTACCCAAAGGGGTAAAAGTACAGAAAAAAGATAAAGCCGTATTTTCAACAAATAACTTTCTTTCTATCATCCTATCATATTGCTTATTTAATTCATTTAATTCTTCCATATCCATGATTTCCCCAACCTATCTATTCTTAGTCAATAGAAGCGATTTAAGGCCATGTAATGAAAAATTAAGGATTGGATAACCCGCCCCGTGAAACAGTCTTACAAGTGTAACCAATGGTTCAATATTGGGTGTTTTGGGAAACTTACACAATTGCGGTTCTTCACGGGGAAGGTATAGTCTTGATTTATGCCAATGTGATTGAATTAATTCGTTCATTGATTGACGTTCATTTTTACTATTTACTATCACTTACATTTGTTAGAATCGTTCGTTGCGATAATCTGCTATTGAACACGATGCTTACCAATAGATTTTCACCCATCTTCACGGTAAGACTAACACGCTTCATTCTAACCTAATCTAAGTACATACACTTCAAAGGGACGCTTTGTAAGCGGAAACACAACCTTTGCACCATCCATCGGCTAGATTCTTAGGCAAAGCCCTAGATTCTAACTTTTGTTTTGGTGTCCTAGCGTCATAAGCACTTGTTTTACGAAGTCCAAATGTTGCTTGGTGGCGGGTTGTCACTAATACCGCAGTATTATGGGTGTGACAAATCGCACCAAAGTTTGCTTCCCTGCCAGCGATTGATATGTTGTTAATCCCTAAACAGTCAAAGACGGCTTTCGCCTTATCCTTACCTGCTTTGGGTAACGCATCCAATTTCACAAGTGAAATTACAGAACCGCTAACATCACGCATTCTAGGTTGGAACATTAGGCCGGAAGCCTTCTGTTTTGATGCCCATAGTGCGCTTGCTTGCGAAGCATTCATTGAAGTGTATGACTTAGCAGCCGAAGCCACTTAATCAGTCCTTAAATGATGATTATTTACCCGATTTGTTCATGTCCGTCTTGATTACTTTCATAGGTATTCGGAAGGCTAATTCTAGCCCTTGATTGACGCTTCTGATAGATACACAGAAGAACCGTTCACAGCCACTAACTTCTGACTGATATTCGATACCTTGTTTTGAATACCTAGTTTTAACAACCCGATATTCACCCGAACAGCCGATTATTTGACTGAACACCCCTAACACTTAGCAGCAATCTTCCCTAGCCATATCCATATATAAAGAACCGCCAAAAACAGCCAAAAAACGCACTTCCGAGCAGCCTAGTGCGACCGAGAATTCTCTCTTATTTTTTTCGGAGTGACATTATAAACATAGTTTTATTTAGATAGTGGCGAAAAGAAAGAGCGTGATTGATGACGAAAATTGGACTTGGGTTGATGACCTTATATGGCTTGCCCTATGGTTCGACGGTATGTATCTAATGATATGGTGGATTCTTTAGAATATCCGATAACGCCCACTTGACGGTCTGCTTCCGTATCTTGATTTCTTTTCCTTACCGTCATTCTGCAACCAAGTGCTGCCTTCAATCTTTGCGGTAGCGATAGGCATAGATGAATCCCATGTGTAAAATTGGTCAACAGCATGAGCAAGAGCCATGACACAATCGTTGTGCCGACCAACATCTGCAATATCCCCCTGCTTCCAAACATGGTGGTCTAATTCTTCTAAGATAATATTCACGGTCCTTCTAGTTTTATCATCACCATAGGGGAAATGAACCCGTTGTTGCTCGAACCAAACACGCAATCTATTCAAAAGAGCCTGTTTTAGTATCTTGTTACTGACCTTAGAGCCCCTAAAGTCCACCATAGCACCCCTCTCAAGCAGTAGTTGTTCGTAGAGGCGTTGAAAACCTGCCTCTTCACACGCAAAGGCCGGTCCATCGTATTTTTTGCACATAGACAGTATCTCATCGACCTGCTTCGCAGGGGGAAAGTCATTACGTCTCCACATATCAACAAAATGAAGGTCACCTTGCTTGTCTTGCCTAACAACAACCATTACTGAAAAATCTCTTCCCAATCCGTGTGCTGGGTCGAACCCAATTGCATATTTACCCTCTAATTCCTTTCCTTTCATCAGTATATCGGTTGATTCTAAATGAGCCCTTGTATCATACCTAGAATATACCTGTGCATCCACATCTACCACCTTACATAAGTATTCCTGTACGAATGCTAAATCCCCCATAGCATCTTTTTGTTCCATCAAGAAGTCTAGTGACCGATGTTCCGGCCATAAGCATTGTAAATCAACATTATCGGGGTCAGCCTTCCATTCATCCCAATTAGGAAATGCCGAGCCGTACCATGTTTTCCAAGCCTTATTCTCGAGCATTTCGCTATGATAAAGGTCAGTCATCCCCATAGGTGTACCGACGCAATACATCCAAGTTCCGGGAGAAAGCATAGGTGTTATCTTTTTTCTAAACCAATGCCTAGTGGATTCGGGAGTAATGTCTCCTGTATCATCGAGTACGTCATCCATAGCAATACAAGCCGGATGCTCACCACGAATAGCAGAACCTATACCGGTAGCCTTAATCCATGCCCCATTTGTGAATCTTAAATTAAGTTTTCCACCCCTTCGTGTATCAATAAACTTTCTAAGTTCTCTATGACGCATCATATCACCTCTTATTTCTTCTAGCCTGTTAGCGGCCAATTCTTTAGAAGCAGAGAATAACCATATAGTAAAGGGCTTATCACGCCATGTATTAAATAAACATTGATGGAGCATAACCATCCTTAGTGTTGTTGATTTACTGTGGTCACGTGGAGCAATAATACAAACACGGTGAACCTGCGAATCTCCCCTATCTCTATAAAGTTTATCCCATTCTTGTATATGGTCGCCCCAAACATACCCTACCCATTCATAAAAATGCTTAAAGTCTGTTCTTGACCGTTCAATGTTGAAGCCTCTTAGAATATCACTCATACTTTATACCGCCTATTGTTCCGCAAACCGGACATAGCCCCAATATATCTAAAAATATGTCATGGTCCATATAAGGGGCGGAGATAGAGTTCTCTCCACAGTATTCGCAATAAATCACGTTCATTCCTCAAGAACGGGTTTGAACATACTTCCAATCATACCTTCTTCACGGTCAATCAAATGAGCAGACATTCCGGCTTGTGAAAGATAACCTTTTCTGAAATGCCAACGGTCATGACCGGATAATGACGGTAATTGAATACAGAATGCACCACCATGTTCTTTTAGTGCTTGATGGTGAAGATGACCTGTGAACCAAACACGGTATCTGCATTGACCCCATTTTTCCCATTCTTCACGAGCCATAGTGCTAGGTAATGCGTTTGCTCTAACACCATCACCATGAGTAAAGCCTAGAAGCGTATTTCCATACACAACATACTGTCTATTCATGTTAGGGTCAAGAATTACTTCACAATCTTCACAATCTTTGTATGTTGCCTTAAGATAAAGCCCTAATGCTAAAGTAGAGTGCATATCGTGATTACCTGCCATGAAAACAATCTTAACAGGCGCAACACTTCTTAACATATCAATATGCTCCCTTGCTAATTCGCAACCATCTAAGAGAATCTGTGCCGGACTTCCGTACCTATCCTGAGCAGTACCTTTTGTTGTTGTACCTAAATCATTATCCACATGAAACCAATCAGACCCTGCTGCAACGATTATTTTTTCAGGAGCTCCGGGTAGGCGTGATGTTAAGGCACTAGTCGCTTCGTGAAGTCTTTTTCGTGCTTCATCAAAGTCATATCTTTCACCGACTTCATCTTCCCAACCATATTTACCATAGTGAAGGTCTGTTGGGGATATAACAAGTGCATAAGGCTTAGTTTTTCCAATACTTAACTTTTTGATTGCTCTATTTTTAGGGTGGTGTATTTTTAGGTGTTCTATGAACGAATCTTCAAAGTTTCTCCATTTATTCGCATCTTTTTGAATCTCATCCCATTTTTTCTTTTCATAACTTAAATGTAGTGACCTTCTTCTTCGTAATAACAAATCATCCACTAAATCATCAACAGAGTCAGCCATAACTAATTCTTCATCGGTAAAGGGGTCCATGTCGTGAGTCCAACCATAGATACGCCTATACTCATCAAACCACATTCTAGGAATCTGAAAATCCCTAGATATTTGCCCTACGCTTGATGCTTTTGTTACCATATTACTATATGCTGCTTTCATAGCCCTGTGAACGTCTCCACTTACAGTAATTGGCTTATTACCTGCTGCTTTGATAAAAGTAACGTACACATCAGTCTCGGAATTGTAATAATAAGGCTCATCAGAAATCCACGTTGCATCTGCGTCATCAAGATTTAATTCCCCATCAGTAAAAGGGTCTGTCTGCGGTGCTTGTTCGGGATAAAACTTTCTGAATCGTGAAACTGTGGCCTTCCAAGAATCAACCGTTCTAGGACCTTCTCCATTTTCAACATAGTGTATATTATGTAAATATCTAGCAAACTGAGCATCAGTACCAGTCCACTTATCTAAATGTGGTACTATTCTCTTAATTGTGTGTTCTCGAAGTGCCTTACGCCTTTCTGCCATGAGATATCCCACTATATACCCCATACTTAAGTATATCGCCTAACGGAAGGCTTTTAACACCGTTGGCCTATCGAACAGGGTATGGCTGAACGTAGGTTTTTCGATTTTTTACGTCGAACAGCATCAGAGAGCACTACAGAAAACGACAAAAAACCAGTCGAGCGTGTAGGCATATCACAAGGCTTATCTTTTGCTCAAGTTGCGGGACTAAGTGATATTTTTGAAGATACAGGTCCTCTAAGAGACCATAAGAAATCATTTAGAAGAACAAAGTATGATGACGAGTTTGATTTGTATGATGAGATGTTAAAACTAGACCCTGAGTTAAATGGTGCGGTCCGTTCTGTAAGCCTGACCGCTAATAATTGGGAAATTGATTATTCCAAAGGAAAAAACAGGAAAATAAGAAATGCTATCCAAGATTTTGTTTATGCAATTGATTTTGACGACATTCTTATCAATATGCTGCGTAACCTTATGGTTTATGGTAATGATATGAATAAGTTAGTAGGAAAAACAGGAGTAGGCATCACAGAAGTTCAGTCGCTTCCTATCCACCAAATGACCATTAAAGACGATAGGGGTATAGAGCCTCCATCAGTAACTAGGGAATCACCAATCATGGATGCTAAGGTCTATATGTTACAAGAGCAAGGTACTTACCCACAATCATTCCCTTCTGACGAAATATGGCATACCCGTATAGATTATAGAAGCAATTGGTTTCAAGACAGGTTAGGTCGTTGGTCATACGGCATTTGGGGTGGGTCAAGGTTTTCAAGCCTTAAGCAACCCATTCGAGCCAAGTATAACATGATAAATAATAGAATTGCCTTAGAAGAAGCACTTACAAAGCAATACATAACAATTGATGCTGCTTCGGTCGAACATATAACAGACCCCGATGAACAGCAAGAAAGACTAACTTACATTATGACACAAGTTGCAGAATTACTAGAAGGTCTGCGTGGCGACCAAATACCAATCTTACCTTCCTATGTTGAAATGCACCACGTTGATTTGAAAAATACAATCCCCGACCCAACAGCATTCCTAGATATTGTAAATGGTGATATTTCAGCAGTTTTACAAGTACCTAGAGTAGCAGCAGGGCAAGAAAGGGGCTCAACCTTCGCAGCAACATATTCTGCTTCTATGTGGAGTATAAATGCTATCAGAAGGCTTCAAGCGGTAGCGATAGAATCATGTTGTCACCTCTTTTTGAACCATCTTGAATTATTAGGTATAGCCGCTAAGAAAGAGGATTTACCTATTATGACTTTCAAACCAATAGAAGAAGAATCAAGGGGTGAATCAATGAAAAGAGCAACTACCGGATATACTATGGGTATAATGACTAAGAATGAGGCGAGAGACATATTACATATGGAAAAGGTTAAAGGAGGCGAGGACTTTAAGCCTGAGCCAGAGATAGCACCGAAAGGTCCTAATCCTCGTGATAAAACACTCAAACAAGATAAAGAGGTGACCGAATAATGGCATACAAAAAGAAGAAAATAAGCAAGAAAAAGAAAAAGGGGTATTAATTATGACCTGCGAATGTGAAAATGAATGTCAAGAATTAGATGACTGTAAAGAAAAAGAAACTGCTAGTGCTTCTATCAGTGTTTCTACTAAACTAACAGTAGACCACACTAAGATGTATGTTAATGCAACAACAGGCGAGACAGTTGTATTAATCACAGGTACAGCATTTCATAGCGGAGCAAATAAGAATAATTGGGAATTAGGTTCTGATGCAGGTATGAGCGTTGCTCAACAACTAAAGGGAGCAGACTTAACATTAAATCATCCTAAAGCAAACGGTGCAGGGTTTTCAAGAAATATGGATGGTGGCGTTGATGAGGCTACTGTTGGTATAGTAACTAAGGCAGAGTTTATCTACGCAACTGATTCTTCCGATGACCCCGACGGTTATTGGAGAGTCCAGTACGAAGCAGAGGTTCATAGAAGTGAATTATTTGAAGCATTAGAATCGGGACTATGGTTAAGACCGGAATACGGCGTATCTATTGGAGGGTATGGAATCCCCACAGAATATAACGAAGAAACAGGATATGCTATGTTCGCAAGCGAGTTTACATTAGACCATTTGGCTATTGTTCATAGACCTGCTTATCCTGATGCAACAATTGATACAGCAACGGTAGTTAATGTTGAAAAACGGGCTGAGCCAAAGGCGAGTATAGCAACCCTTAAGTATGGTGCGGCTCAAGTTCAAGCCAACGAGGAATTGAACATGACTGATGAAAGTATTGAAAATCCAGATATGAAAAACGAGCTCGAAGCGTTACAGGCGGAATTAATTCTTAGCCGAGCGACTGTCGAGCAATTCCAAGCAAAAGAAGCAGAAGCGGCAGAAAGCCAGAGAACTTCTTTAGTGGAAGAAGCGACTGCCCTCGGACTGAGCGGACACGAAGGTTTATCCTCTGACGTAATCACAAGTTTGATTGCATCATGGCAAGCATCTAATCCTCCAGCCGAGGTAAAAGAAATGAAGCCTGTTGAAGCAGCAAGCGAAGCAATAGTAGAGGCATCTGCCCCTGCTGTAAGCGGAGATACTGTTTTCGTGGCAAATTATTTCAACGGTTCACACCTAAAAACTGCTGAAAGCATTTATGCTAGAGCATTTAATTCATGGGCTAGTGCTTACAACAGAGGACTTGGTTCTTCTGATGACAGAGCAACACTATACGAGGACTTAAGCCAACCACAAAAAGATTTACTAAACTTCACGGAGGAGAGATAATATGAGTTCAATAGGCAACAGTAATACAAGAAACGGAACACTAGCAAGCGGTCAAACAGTAGCAAATAGCGGTTATCTTCTAAAGATGGCATCTGGTCTACTAACAGTGGCAGGTGGAACAACATCTGCTGATGCAGATACACCATTTGCAGTTTCACTTGATGAATCATCCCGAGATGTGGATGGAGCATTAGTTGCGGCAGGTACAGTAACATACTGTCCTTCCGGTGGAGTACTATGGATGCGAGCAGACGCAGGTACTTACAATCTAGGTGCAACAGTTTATCTTTCAGACACGGCTGCTGGTCATGTTGATGCTACACAATCCTCAGGTGCTACCGCTATCGGTATGTATGTGGGTGACCACGCAAAAGTTGTTGTGGTGGGCGAGTTAGTGCCTGTAAATACTAACAACTCAACGTGGTGATTAAGAATGGCAGGGCAAACATTAGAACAGATTTTACAAGTAGAAGCGAAAGACGGTCCTTTTGGAAAGGGCGATTCTGTATTGGAGCAGACTCTAAGAGACTTTATCCAACTACAGTCTTTAACAATTTCCATCGGAACAAAATTAGTTGGGGTCAGAACAGTGCCTTGGCTCACTTTCAAATGGTACACAGGTGTTGAAGGAACATTCACCTACCCATTAGATGATAACGCAATCGTTGATGCAACCAAAGAATTAACCAAATCATACAGCGTTATATTGAAGAAAGGACAAGGTCGAACAACCTTCCTAGATTCAGTAAGACTACGTGGTGAAACATGGGAAACACTAGACAGACAACAATTGGCTATCATTAACAACAGAGCAGCAGTTATTGACAACCTAATTCTAACTAACCTTCGTGCTGGAGCAGGACAAACACTTGCAGTTGGCGGCGGAACAGCAAAATGGAATGGTGGTTCAGCAGCAGACCCAGAGCAAAATATGCTTGATGCTATGGATAAGATTTTCACAAACGCTAGAGTTAGTGGTGATGAAGGACTTGCATTAGTGCTTCCAACACTTTGTCGAGGAACAATGCTAAACACACAATTGTTCGGTAACGTAATTCTATCCCTACAAGAGCACATGGCTGATATTGCTAACATAGCAGTGCATTACACAAGAGACTTCGGTAACGGTAGTGGTGCAGCAGGTACAACAGGAGCACTTCAAAACGATGGACTTCTATTGATTCCGGGAGCGACAACAGCAGAGTTCTTCCAATACAACGGACCTGGATTTATGGAAACAGAATTAACAAGAATCCCCGGTCTAGGTTATGATTGGCTATTAACTTCATACTTCGGTATGGTTATACACGAACACCAAGATGCTGGAGTTGCTGCGGGAGCAGGAACAACCAACAGAATAGTAAAATTGACTGACATAATCGCTTAAGGTGATTATCAATGGCTAAAAGGCGAGTTGGTAATGAGTGGGTGGAGGAAACTCCACCTGCTCAACCTAAAGCAAAACCAAAGGTGAAGAAGGTGAAGAAGGATGGCGAAAAGCAATCGAGCAAGTCTGATTAAGAGACTTAAAGATTCGGGCATCGACTTTCCTATCAAAGCAACGGTCAGTGAATTAGAACATATACTATTAACAAGAGAAAGTGGTAAAGGCTACGTTCTTAGGGCTATTAAGCCAACATCTAGAGGAACAGGTCCCGCTAAAGGATTTCCTAATAATGAAAGTGTTTGGATTCCCTCTAGTAAATACGCTAGGGCTATTGTTGATTCAAAACCACATATAGTTACAGTTGTTGGTAGGCTTAATGAAGCACAAGTGCCAAATACCATGCGGGTCATAGAGATACCGGAGGAGTGGTATGGCAGTAACAACTGATAACATTAGAGACTTACTAAATCGCCCAAGAGGACTTCTCGATGGGACTATTAGTGAATACATTACTATGCGAACCCTTGAAGTAAATAAGGTGGCGAGGAGTACAACACTATATGGTGTTACTCCGGCAAATGCAATAACAGACGAATTAAAAGAAGCCGCTATTAAAGCATTGGTAGCAGTGGATTGCCTTTTAGTATTGGTTGATACTATCCCCTCATATTACACAGAAGAAAGTGGTCGGTTTGCAGAACAAAGATTCCGTACTCAATTAGGTGAAATGTCTAAAAGAGCCGATAATCTGTATAAGCAGGTTAGAGAAGTAGGTGGAACAGCATTTAGTACGAAAAGCACAAAGAGCCGATTGTCAGGAGACAATACGGTTTGATGACTTATGGCTGACTTATATTGGATAGGGGATTCGGGGTCTAGTAATGCTAGTGTTGCTTCTAATTGGCACGCAGGTTCTCCAACAGGGGCAAATGCTATCGCTGCTCCGGGGTCCTCTGATACCGCACATTTTGGTTGGTGGAGTTCTAATGACTGCAATTGGAATATTGCCGCAGTAAATAAAATAGAGTACGATACATCAGAAGATGATATAACATCCGGTACTTTTGGGACAATTACCAGTAACACTACGGCAGGTACTAATCCACAAGAAAATCCAGATAAAACACAATATACTTCTCGATACAGAGGTGGAATTAGTATTGCTAATGATGTAGCACTAAACGGTCTAATACTAGATGGGATTATAAAGGCAACAGGAGCATATACTTTAACATTTAGCGGTACTGCACCGTATGACAATAGATATGTTAAAAATGGAGAAAATGCAGAAATAGTAGGGTATGCTGACCATGAACTCAAATATAAGTTTTCGGGCGGGACTTTTTACATGGGAACAGGTCCTCACCCAACAGTAATTTTCCATACAGGTACTTTTAGACCACAGTGGACTTTACCATATTCTTCATCGGAAATAATAAGTATTCAGAAATTAGAAATACAATCCACTTTCACTGGTGTTGGACCCTCAAACTCTGGAAGGAATGATAGATACACTAATATAAGAATAGAGGGTATTTTAGCAACCTCTTTTACTTGTGCAATAAATAATTTAGACTTTGGATTTGCCACACTTTCTCTACCCGGAACTGCTTCATCTTCATCCCCTAGAAAAATACCACAGTCAAATAATCACTATGCTAATAGGGCTTACGGTGGGGCTGCGGGACAATTCATCTGCAAGTTATATGGCCTTCATATTTACAATCCGACTCCCGATACCTACAACGGTTCAACAGCACTATATAGTAAGTTGGTTAAAGAATCAAGATTAAGCGTACACAAATTAACTATTGATGCCGGATGTATATTATATGGGGATGAACAGGCAGAAATAGAGATAATTTCTCTTCCTAACGTAAAAGGAAGTATGGGTAATTTCGTACAGGTTAGTAATGGGCTATATCGAGCAGTTGATGGAAGCGGACCTTTGGTACAAGAATTAACACCCGTATATCAAGGTGGTACAGGTGTGAGCACATTAGGTACTTCAAATCAAGTGCTTCGTGTCAATTCCGCAGCAACAGGGCTAGAATGGGCGACAGTAACAAGTGGCGGTCCAACGGGTTCTACGGGACCCACAGGTCCTTCTGGACCATCAGGTCCTGCTGGAGCAGATGGTACGGCTGGCTCACAAGGTCCCGCAGGTCCTACTGGACCCACCGGAGCAACTGGACCAACTGGAGCAACAGGTCCAACTGGAGCCGCAGGACCCGCAGGAGCGACTGGACCAGCAGGTCCGACAGGTGCTACAGGTTCTACTGGAAATACAGGACCGACAGGTCCCACAGGAGCAGATGGTGATGATGGGGCTACGGGTCCAGCGGGTCCTACTGGACCAGCAGGTCCAACAGGAGCCACAGGTACTCAAGGACTTACAGGTCCGGCAGGACCAACAGGACCCTCTGGTTCTGATGGCTCTGACGGTGCTGCTGGACCTACTGGACCAACAGGTCCTACGGGTCCGACAGGAGCAACAGGATTACAGGGCTCGATAGGAGCAACAGGATTGACAGGAGCACAGGGCTTAACAGGTGCTACTGGTCTTACCGGTCCAACAGGACCAGCCTCAACAGTTGCAGGACCATCAGGTCCAACAGGTGCTACTGGTCCTACCGGTCCCACCGGACCTGCGGGACCTACTGGTCAGGCAGGTAGTGATGGAGCAGATGGGGCAGACTCAACAGTTGCTGGTCCTACTGGACCCACAGGTGCTACTGGGGCAACCGGTCCCACAGGAGACACGGGTGCGGCTGGTCCTACTGGTCCTACTGGCTCACAAGGACCTTCCGGTTCAGATGGGGAAGATGGGGCAACAGGTTCTACTGGACCTAGTGGTCCCACAGGAGCATCCGGACCATCGGGAGCACAAGGAGCACAGGGAGTTGCTGGAGATACGGGACCAACAGGTCCATCCGGACCAGCCGGACCTAGTGGGGTAGCAGGTAATACGGGTCCTACTGGAGCAACAGGTCCAGCCGGACCAAGCGGTGCTACTGGAGCAACAGGTCCAATAGGAAATACAGGACCTACTGGTCCCGCAGGTGCGGATTCAGTAGTGGCAGGTCCAACAGGACCTTCCGGTCCAACCGGAGCAACAGGACCAGCAGGTTCTAGTGGTCCACAAGGAAGTGTGGGACCATCAGGACCACAAGGAATAACAGGTCCTACTGGACCACAAGGGGCGTTAGGCAATACAGGTCCTACGGGTCCGACAGGAGTATCAGGACCTACTGGAAGTACAGGTCCACAAGGAGTACAAGGTAATGCAGGTCCTACTGGACCAAGCGGTCCCACAGGACCTACTGGAAGTCAAGGTATCACTGGTCCAACAGGAGCAACGGGACCTGAGGGTCCAACAGGTGCGACTGGAAGTGCAGGACCAGCCGGTCCAATAGGTCCTCAAGGTACACTTTCAGCAGAAGGTAAGGGAAGCCTTGATATGGGTCCGTTGGTCGTAAGTGGAACTCAGAGTGTGATAACTTTTGGGTCATTAGTAGTTTAGGGGTGAGTTAGAGGTGAGAAGATAATGGATGATTTAGGGTTTGGGATTGAAGCCCATCCCTTTGTCATATCAATTATGAAGATGATAGGTATAGTGATTTAGATGACAGCAACAAGCAACAAAAACTTAATTTCAGATACACAAAGCAATAGACTTTCTGTAACACCTGCAACAGAGCAGTTAATAAAAGATACAACATCAAACGCTTTATTCGTTGGTGATGGAACAACAGTAGGTGGAAGAGCAGTTGATTCTAGACCTTTCAAAAGCCTAAGTAATAACTATACTCTTACAAGAGAAGAAGAAGGTAAAGTCCTTCACATGAACAGCAGCACTGCTCGCACTATTACAATTCCCCCTAACTCATCGGTATCATTCCCAACTAACTTAACAAGAATACCTTTTATAAATATAGGTACTGCGGCTTTAACATTTACAGCCGGAACAGGGGTTACAATAAACCCATCTTCTCATTCAATAGGGCAGTACGAAGGTGGAGAACTGATAAAAACAGATACAGATGTATGGCTTGTCTTACTAGCAAGAGCAGGTGCAGACGGACCAACAGGAGCAGCGGGTGCAACAGGACCAACTGGACCTGCTGGAGCGGCAGGTGCTCAAGGTAATGCCGGACCAACAGGACCGCAAGGTGCGGCTGGCTCAACAGGACCAACTGGACCCTCTGGCTCAGACGGTTCGGATGGGGCAGCAGGTCCTCCCGGACCACAGGGAACTCAAGGAGTTGCAGGACCATCGGGACCAGCGGGAGCGGCAGGTAATGATGGGGCTACTGGTCCAACAGGACCTACGGGACCTGCGGGTGCTACTGGAGCTCAAGGTCCTACTGGAGATGATGGACCTACTGGTCCAACCGGACCTGCTGGAGCACAAGGACCTACTGGTCCAAATGGAGCAACAGGAAATACAGGTGCAACAGGACCAAGCGGACCTACTGGTCCTGCGGGAGCAGACGGGAATGACGGAAGTACGGGACCAACGGGTCCTACTGGTCCTCAAGGAGCAACTGGACCACAGGGAGTAACAGGAGCGGCTGGACCTACTGGTACTACGGGTCCAACAGGTAATTTTGGTGGGGCTACATTTAAGTATGAAGTTTTATTAGGTAATACAGCAGATTCCGACCCCGGAGCAGGAAAGTTTAAGTTTAATGATTCAACACAAAATACAGCAACACATCTCTATATTGACGATTCGGATAAAGACTCAACTGATATTCAATCATTCCTTCGTACTATTGACGATTCCACATCAGCAGTAAAAGGTCATATTAAAATAAGCGATTGGGATGATACAGCAGATTTTATTCTATATCAGATAAGTGCTCTTGCTGAGGATAATGGTTGGTTTGATATAACAGTAAGCCCTATTGATTCATCAGCAAGTAATCCCTTCACAACAGGGGAAGAAGTTGCATTAACATTCACAAGAACAGGAGATAAAGGAGAGGCTGGTCCTCCAGGTCCTACTGGTCCAACAGGAAGTCAAGGACCTACTGGTTCGACAGGACCGCAGGGTATCGCTGGACCAAGCGGACCTACTGGTGCGGCAGGTCCTACTGGACCAGATGGTGCAACAGGACCAACGGGTCCTACTGGACCACAAGGTATTCAAGGAGCGACAGGTGCAACCGGAGCAGCGGGACCAACGGGTACACAAGGTCCGTCAGGACCAAGTGGCTCAACAGGACCTACTGGTCCCGCAGGTCCAACCGGAGCAAAAGGTATAGAGTTTGAAGGTAATTGGGCTTCGGGTGTATCTTACCAAATAGATGATTTTATCCATTACACAACTAACGGTCAATCTTACATCTGCATACAGGCTCATACTTCATCGGGTTCAATTATCCCTACTAGTAGTAGTTATTGGAATATTATAGCACAGGCAGGGTCAGATGGTTCTACTGGTCCGACCGGACCTACTGGTCCAGCAGGAGCAGCAGGTAGTAATGGTTCAGATGGGTCAGACGGAGCAACCGGACCTAGTGGTCCTACTGGTCCGACCGGACCAACAGGACCTGCCGGAAGTAATGGCTCAGACGGAGCAACTGGTCCTCAAGGAACAACCGGACCATCTGGTCCGACAGGACCAAGTGGTCCCACAGGGGCATCAGGTCCAACTGGACCGCAAGGTGCAGAAGGTATGAATTGGAGAGACGCTTGGGGAAGTGGTACTTCTTATGTTGTGGATGATACCGTATTTTATTCCGGCACTTCATATATCTGTAATCAAGCACACACTTCATCGGGCTCAATATTACCAACCAATACTTCTTATTGGGATGTGGTAGCATCTAAGGGTGATACTGGTCCTACTGGAGCAACAGGTCCCACAGGACCTACTGGTGCTACGGGTTCGCAAGGTACAACTGGACCTACTGGTCCTTCCGGACCTACGGGACCAGCCGGTCCTGACGGACCAACGGGTAGTTCCGGTTCACAAGGAAACACAGGACCATCAGGTCCTCCCGGTCCTTCCGGACCAAGTGGTTCAGACGGGTCAGACGGTGCAGCAGGACCTACCGGTCCAACTGGACCTAGTGGACCTACTGGCTCAACCGGACCTACTGGTCCTACGGGAGCAGAAGGCTCTTTTGGTGGTGCTTCATTCCAATACGATTATAATAACACAACAACAATGTCCGACCCCGGAGCAGGTAATGTTAGGTTAAATAACGCAACGCAAAGCAGCGCAACCGAGATGGCGATTGATGATAAAGACATTTACAACGAAGATATATCCTCTTTCCTTCAAACTATTGATGATTCCACTTCGACTATTAAAGGCCATGTGAAACTTACTAAGAAATCCGACCATGGAGAATATCTTATTTTTACAATTTCTTCTATGGTTGATAACACCGGATGGATGAAATTATCCGTTGCCTGTGTGGGCTCAACAAGTCCAACACCCTTAACTGTGGGTGATGATATAATAGTGACCTTTGCTAGAACAGGTGATAGGGGAGATACAGGACCTACTGGCGCAACGGGACCTGCGGGTCCTACTGGGGTAGCGGGTCCTACTGGACCTACCGGTCCTGCTGGAGCAACAGGAGCAGATTCAACAGTAGCCGGACCTACTGGTCCAACAGGAGCAGACGGACCACAAGGAGCAACAGGTTCTACTGGTCCAACAGGTCCAACCGGAGCGGCTGGTCCAACAGGACCTAGCGGTCCATCAGGAGCAGATGGTAATGACGGAGCAGCCGGACCTACGGGACCCACAGGTCCTACGGGACCTACCGGACCAAGCGGTCCAGCGGGTAGTGATGGAGCAGATGGTTCAACAGGGGCAGCCGGACCTACTGGGGGTACAGGACCGCAAGGGACAGCCGCAGGTTTCGGTACACCTACCGTAGCAAGCGGACCTTTAGCAATAGCATCTAGTGGTCCAAACACAGCAAAGGTTTTTGCCTTCACTCTTCCTCCCGGAGCAACTGGACCTACTGGTCCTCAAGGAGCAACTGGCTCAACCGGACCTACTGGACCAACCGGAGGTGATGGTGATACAGGTCCAACCGGAAGTGCTGGACCTACTGGTCCCACCGGACCTAGCGGACCTACTGGACCTAGCGGACCAACAGGAGCAACTGGCTCAGCAGGGTCTGACGGTTCAGATGGAGCAACAGGTCCTACTGGTCCGGCAGCAGGTTTTGGGACCCCAACAGTAAGCACAGGGTCAGCCGGAAGTAATGCTTCAATATCTTCTAGCGGTCCAAACACAGCCAAAGTCTTTGCTTTTACAATTCCAAGAGGAAATACCGGAGCAACAGGACCACAGGGAGCAACTGGACCTACTGGTCCATCCGGTAGTGATGGTTCTGATGGCAGCACAGGTCCTCAAGGAACTCAAGGTCCTGCGGGACCAACTGGACCTACGGGTCCTACCGGTCCAACTGGACCAGCGGGTAGTACAGGACCGGAAGGTTTAGTTTGGGAAGGTAATTGGGCTACATCAACAGCATATGCGGTAGATGATGCAGTTTAGTACACCACTAACGAATCATCATATATTTGCGTACAGGCTCACACATCCTCTGGTTCTATTTTACCAACAAACACATCTTATTGGAGCCTTCTAGCATCTGCTGGAGATACAGGACCTACTGGTGCTACGGGTCCAACCGGACCACAAGGAGTCAAAGGAGATACTGGAGATACCGGACCCACAGGACCTACCGGTCCAACTGGTCCCACAGGACCTACGGGAAATAACGGAAATGACGGTTCTGATGGTAGCGACGGTTCTGATGGTTCAGATGGTGCGGCAGGAGCGGCTGCGGGATTCGGTACGCCAACAGCCTCAACAGGACCGATAGGTATTACTTCTAGTGGACCTAATACTGCTAAGGTATTTGCTTTCAGCATTCCACAAGGAGCAACAGGAGCGACTGGTCCTACTGGTGCAACAGGACCTACTGGTCCTACTGGACCTACTGGTCCCACAGGTCCTACTGGACCGGCAGGAAGTGACGGGTCAGATGGTAGCGACGGTTCTGCGGGAGCAGCAGCCGGATTTGGGACACCTACTGTTTCAACAGGCTCGGCAGGTTCAAACGCATCTATATCTTCATCAGGTCCAAATACTGCTAAAATCTTTAATTTCACAATCCCCAGAGGTAATACAGGAGCAACTGGACCCTCAGGTAATGACGGTACTGACGGTTCGGATGGAGCCGCTGCCGGATTCGGAACACCAAGCGTAAGTAGCGGACCTTTAGCCATATCTAGCAGCGGTCCTAATACTGCAAAGGTTTTCGCATTTACTATACCACAAGGAGCGACAGGTCCTACTGGTGCTGCCGCCGGATTTGGAACACCCACAGCAAGTACAGGACCAATAGGCGTGACCGCAAGTGGTCCCAATACAGCAAAAGTATTCGCATTCTCAATACCTCAAGGTGCAACTGGTCCAACTGGACCTACGGGAGCAACAGGTCCTACGGGACCAATAGGTCCGACTGGTCCGACTGGTCCTACTGGACCCGATGGTGATGATGGTTCAGATGGTAGTACGGGTCCGGCAGGAGCAGCAGCAGGGTTTGGAACTCCAACAGTGACTACTGGAAATGCCGGAACGAATGCTTCAATCAGTTCAAGTGGTCCCAATACTGCTAAGGTTTTCGCTTTCACAATTCCTAGAGGAAACACTGGCGCAGCAGGTAGTGATGGGTCTGACGGTAATGATGGCTCTGATGGCGCAGCCGCAGGGTTTGGGACTCCAACTGCTTCGACTGGTCCAATAGGTGTCACAGCAAGTGGACCTAATACAGCGAAAGTTTTTGCCTTTTCCATACCACAGGGAGCAGCAGGTAATGACGGTGCTGATTCAACCGTAGCAGGACCCACAGGTCCCGCAGGACCACCCGGTCCAACAGGACCAAGTGGCGTTGCAGGTGGGTTAGATGACTTAACAGATGCTAAGGTCACTAGCAACAGTATATGGATAGGTCACCAAACCACAGGAAGTCTAAATAACGCATCAGATAATTTAGGTGTTGGTGTTGGTGCTCTAGATGCAATCACAAGTGGGGATTCAAACGTGGCTTTAGGAAGAAATGCTCTTACTGCTTTAACAACTGCTGGTCAAATAACTGCGACAGGATATGGAGCAGGTAATAGTTTTACAACAGGAACAGGTTCAGTTTTCAATGGTTATAATGCAGGTCAAGGAATTAGCACAGGACATTGGAATGTCGCTATGGGATGGCACGCTTTGGCTGCTGCTAGTAATGCAGGGTCGGGTAATGTAGCAATAGGTTATTCAGTTCTCCAAGCGGGAACAGGGGCAAGTAATAACGTAGGAATAGGCTACGTAAGTATGCACCAAATGACAACCGGAGACTATAACGTGGCTATTGGAGACCAAACACTTAAGCAGACTACGACTGGCTCTAACAACGTAGCGGTTGGAAGGTCAGCACTTCAACAGGGTGATGCAGACCTTGCTAACAATACAGCGATAGGTGCTTATGCAGGGACATATTCTAACGGGCATCATAATACATACATAGGTTATTCAACAGGTCCACAGAGCGGAACAGGTAATACAGGAACATATAACGTAGCAATAGGATTTGGGGCAG
>Ga0315315_10001925_pt1 | contig 19081 bp, 18 predicted proteins | sample M140m3416metaG_FD_203699 | JGI IMG/M metagenome (GOLD analysis project Ga0315315, IMG submission 203699) | Ammonia-oxidizing marine archaeal communities from Monterey Bay, California, United States - M1 40m 3416 | ecosystem: Environmental > Aquatic > Marine > Intertidal zone | place: USA... | reverse complement strand
CGCCAGTAAGTTGAATGCCCGCTGTGTTGGTAAAACAAGCGTTGTGACCAATCGCTAAATTGGCGTTTGCGGTATTGTTGTATAAAGAAGCGTAACCAACCGCAGTGTTGTAGCTTCCTGTTGTATTTGAATACAGGGCCGCAACCCCAAGGGCATGATTAAACGCACCTGTAGTGGTTAGACGGGCCGCGTCATTACCTGCGGCAAGGCTATTATTTGCTGTGGTTGCATCTGCTAGTGCGCCTCTGCCCAGCGCCGTCATATAACTGCCTGTTGTCAGATCGGTTAGCGCCGTCGCACCTAATGCCGTGGAATATGACGCCGTGGTGCTGTTATCCATCGCGGCATGGCCCATAGCCGTATTTTGCGTGCCTGTTGTATTACTATTTAGCGTGTTATAGCCAAAGGCGTTGTTGTCGCCTCCAGTAGTGTTATTGCCCAGCGAGTCACGGCCTAGCGCATTATTATCTGCCCCTGTAGTGTTTACTGCTAAAGAAGCGTATCCGACTGCAACATTTGAGTTTGCAGTTGTATTACTTCGTAGTGCTCCATATCCAACGGCAACCATGCGGATGCCTGTTGTATTGTCTTCAAGAGCAAAACCCCCAACGGCAACACTATTTGCCCCGCTAGTGTTTGTCGTGAGGGCGGCATGTCCTATTGCAGTATTGTAGTTACCGGTCAGAGAGGCGTCGAGAGCAGTGTCTCCTAAAGCTACGTTGCCTGTTCCAGTAGGATAATTACCATCCAGCTTAATAGTGCCGATTACGTCTAGGGTTGCCGATGGATCAGGATTACCGATTCCAGTTAAGCCATTATTAGACCCATCTGACTTCATTGCTACATTAAAGGTGCTGGTGTTGCTATAGAACTTTAATACGTCGGCATCTTCGCCGATCCAAGCTCTTTGTCCTGCTGTTGTATCTGCGTCCCTAAAAGTTATGTAACTTCCAGTTGTTCCAGAGGTTTCAAACTGCGCTACATTTTGCGCCGTACCCTGAATAGTAAGAATATCGGCTACGACAGTACCCGTGACATCAATGCCTGTGGAGGTTGTGGCAAGTTTGGTTGATCCTGAATAATTTAAATCAATACGCCCCGCAGGAAACGCCTGAAGCATAGTTACAGGCGAACCGTTATTGTAATTTTGCAGAGATATTTTGTTTCCGTTTGTGCGTAGTAGTAGATTGCCATTACCCAACTCATCAATGTAACTAGCACTACCATCATGGTAAATCTGTAGGTCAGAGCTAGCACCAAAGATAGCTTTTCCGTTATCAGGAAGCTCTATGTCGTTAGCAAATGTTACTGCTTCGTCACTGGCAATCGTAATCGCAGTACTTGTGGCGTTATCGTCTATGCCTGTAGAGGTAAACGATGTTGCAGTGTTGCCGTTGAAGTCAAGGTTTCCGCCTAGCTGTGGGCTGGTATCTTCTACAATATTTTGTAATGCAGAATCCGCTTTAGTGCCTTGCGCGGCAGTAGCATAGTCAGACGCATCAAAAGCCTTAACTTCTGCAAGGTTTGTTACCTCTGAGTCCATCAAAGCGCCAGCGGCGGTTACATTTGTGGCGTCGGTGACGTCAGCAGACGCCTCTATACCGTTTAATTTAGTATGGTCAGCATCCGTAAATACATTACTATCTGAAGCCGCCTCCACAGCTGCCCTGATCTCTGCATCTGTCTGATCGGCAGTTGCGCTTGCCTCTATGCCGTCTAGCTTAGCGCCGTCTGCGGCTACGTCACGCCCGTCAACTGTCCCGCTTAAAGCAATGTTGCCTGTTATGTTGACGCCGCCGGTGCCAGTTATGTCATTGCTGTTAAGGTCTAAATCGCCGCCTAACTGTGGGCTAGTGTCCTCAACTACGTTTTCAAGCTTGTCTTGCTTTAGCTCAACAAAGTTAGTGTCAACTTCTGCATTGGTTAAGGGGCTACCCTTATTAGTAACTCCTGTTGCTGTAGTCTCGCGAGTTTTAATAGCCATAAGAGATAGCCCCTACCAATCAAGATGCAGTTAAAGTGATGACCCAGGTTACGGACATCGTGTCGTCAGCAGCCTTATTGATCGCCGCAAAAACTACTCGACAAAGCATAGTGCCTGAGCTAGAAGCGTTAAAGATACCCGCCTCTGTAACCGCTCCAGTAGCGTCACCAGCCTCAAACGATGACACATAGGTGATCGTATTAGTCGATACGGTTGTGCTGTCTAGCGCCTCCCTGGAGCCTAGCAAAGACCCTACATCAGTATCGCTAGCCGCCGCCGCAGTTGTGCCAGAGCCTAAGCCCATGTGCGACATTACACCCTCGCTTGTGCCTTCCATGCGATCGCAGATAAAGTTAAGCCCAGCAGATACCACTAGGTTTTCTTCGTGCCGCTCCTCTTTGACGTTGCCATCCTTGTCTTTGACAGTGATAAAAACGTCACCTTTTAACTTCAAACTATCTTCCATATTCCACCTCAGAAGGTTCTGGCTACTCCGACATAGTCCTCAAGAAAGTAGCTAATGTCGCAGTAGTCTTGGTTTACGATGGTTCCAGAATCGGTAAAAGCACCGCCATCTGAGGCCACCTTGGTAAATTGTGCGGTTTGGTTCTCAGATACGCCGATTACATCGCTTGTATTCTTGAAAACGCTGGCTATCTGGTCATCCCCTACAGCGGCTCCATTGGAGTCATCCGTAGCATTAATTGTATCAGATAGGCTCTTGCTGATCGCGTAATTCTGCGTATCGGTAAGCCCTGCGCTATTCGCTAAGTGCTTGCTGAAGTCAATGACATTGCTGTCTGTAAACGCAGCACTGTCCGATACATTCTTGCTAAGACCTACAACATGCACATCTGTAGAGCCTAGCGAATCACTAAATCCTCGAGAAAACGCCACTGAATGCGCGTCTGTAATAGGCACATTGTCTGAAAACGCCTTGCTAAAAGCTCTGGTGATCTCATCCGTAAAAGCAGCAGAATCGCCAGGATTCTTGCCAAACTGTGCAGTCTGGTCATCCGTTATGCCAAGCGCATCATCTGTAGGCTTGCCAACCGACTTAGCAGGGGAATCCGTTACGCTAGTTGAGTCAGTGAGCGCCTTTCCTACGCTTTTGCTGTCAGAGTCTCCTATCCCGATAGCGTCAGAGAATGAGCGGATAATCAGGAAATAGCCGGTTGAAATAGAGTTAATGACAACCCGCAATGACGTGACACTGAGAAGCGCTCTAAGGCTTGTTACTGTCCGTTTTATACCGGACATCAGAAGTCCTCGCGGATTACAATATCAACCTTTTCGTAGACTGTTTCGATAGTAGAGTCTGTGAAGGTAAGTTCGAGCTCGCCCTCATAAGTGCCCGGGGTGATTGTCGCTAGCTGACCGCCATCGAGGGAAAAGTATAAATTCCCATTTTCTAAGTTATCGCCAATGTCAGCCGCGGTTAACGTAAACAGAATGGTTTCTGTCCCGGTCTTGCGTACTTTTAGCCTGGCGGTTCCACCACTTACGTCCACAGCAGCGCCCGTGCCATCACGGGTTACCTTAACGTAGACTTGCGGCCCAGTATCACCTTGTACTAGATATATTGTGGTCACCAGGTAATGGCCTCCAGTTCCTCTTGCGTAGTGGCAGATTGAATCTCTGCCCTTAATATTCTACCACGCTCATGGCATGTATTTACATGATTTGCAAGTGCTCGCCCAATCTGCTTCACCTCAGTCGCATTAAAGGTCTGCGTTGAATTATCTGCCAAAGTCCAGATCATATTCAGCCCGTCATCAATAATTGCGGCTTGCACCGCTGACTGTATCCGCATTTGGCTGACGCTATTACAGTCAAAGGAGTGATCATTCCAGACGAATGTGCTGAACTCCTCCGTTTCTCTATCTTGCTTTATTCTTTCCCACGCCTGATTTTTTGCTGTATCAAGATTTAATGTCCAGCTTGCAGAAGAGTAGTCAAACCAATGTGCTTCAGATGGCTTGTCTCCCTTCGGCCTTATCTCCCCATCAGCGACATAAAAGTCATCTGGGTTGCCGTTAAGCTCAGACTGTATATAAGTTCTAGTGCCTACTACGTTTGTAGTTGCATTCTTTTGAACTGAAGTGATGCGGCCTGTAGAGTCATAAAATACAGCAAAGAATTTCATTTCTTGCTTCCCTGTAAAACTATTCCAGCTTCCTCTCGTCTCCAGTAACCCGTTGTGCTTGTACCGCTAAAAGTGGCGTAAGCCTCAATAACATACTCTTCTGTCTGCGCTGTAGGCGTAGGAAATTCCGCAAAAGAAACATACTGCACAGCGCGACCAGGTCTATCAATTGCTTGCCATACTTGACCTCTGGGAGAGTTTTTATTGCCGCTCGAATCAACTCGATTTAGACGCATAAAAATGAGTTCCTGCATACCATCTAAATGACGACTGCCTAGCACCCCGCCAAATCTTTGCCTGCCGTACATTAATACAGACCCAATATCGGCATAGCCTGATCCCCAATCTACCGTCATGCTTACACATTCAGTCCATGCGCTTGAATCTGCCCCAATTTTTATTTCAGTAGATGGAGCAGCAAAGTCCTCTGCGTCTGGGACGGTAATTGCGTTGTCGTTTATCTGCAATGTATCAACGGACAGATCCGCTATGTAGGTGCTCGCACTTCTTGCTGTGATTTTGCTTGGCGACCTACCAAGGTAAACATTCCAGATATTGACATAATCAGAGGTGTCAGTGCCCGCACCGCCTCTAATTCGCACCCTACACGTTCTAATGTCGGTATCATTAGGGACTGAGATAACGGCCTGACTTAATTTCCGCGCCCCTGCTGATGGAGCATCATCCCACAGCGCACTGTCATAATCTAAGCTAACTTGAGTGCCACTAATGTAGTCATTTGATTCATCAAAAAACTGCACTTGTATAGACCACTCCCTGTCACCACCGGAAGGAGTAAAGTTAATGACAGCTAAATATAGAGTTTCGCCATACTCAACAGGAAAGCCCTTTGTTGTCCTGATAGTGTGGTCATCCTTTAACTGAAATACACCTTCCGTCCCCCAATACGAAGTATTGTTGTTGGCCCCACCGTTAGAACTGTCTGCTGTTTCCCAGCCGTCTATAATTTCAGCGTTTGCTGTATTAGTAAGGTAGACCGCCGCTGTTTTACCAAGATCCCTGAACGCGCCATTGCGGATAATGCTGCCGCCTTCTTGGGCTATCCCTGCCCCACCAGCATCCAATATTACGTCTCCAGCGCTGTCTAGCACTCGAAGTCCAGATGAAACCAATGGGCGACTTTGGCTCGCGTCAAAATACATATAATTGCTAGATGTGCCTATATAGAACTTTGCGTTCTGGCCCCCAGCACCATTTGATTCATTTCCTATCCAGAACCCGTTGCCAGAAGTGCTAGGCGCAGTCTTGCCCTGCCGAATATGCATACCATCTTCATTCGCAAGATTAAAGTATCCAGCAGTTATTTGATTCGCAACGAGTTCGCCAATACTCGCAAAGCTCATGTAAACACCCGGATCGAATGTCCTCGAGGTGCCATCGGGCAGCGTTACGCTTGTTGCCGTTGTATAAACCACAAACGGGATAAATGCCGTGCTACCGCCGACCTGCGGCGTACCAATGGCGAACTTATTGGCGTTGACAATAAATTGCGATGTAAAGGTGTTAGAGTCAGTAGGATCATAATCACCAATCAATCCAAATCCATGCGCTTCTATTTGATTGGCATCATCTGGATTGGCAATCATTGCCACGGAATACTGATTGTCAACAATATCGCCGCTAAGATAATCGACCTCAACAATTCCTTCTGCAAAATCTCCTGATGCAAGCTGCAAAGTCGTAGCGGGATTGTCAGATGCGGCTACCCATCCCGCCGTATCAGAGGAAACGCTTTTGTTGCCACTGGTGTCTACTGCTCTAACCCAATACCAATAATTAGCAACTCCCCCGGGTCTACTATCGGTATAGCTGGTTCCCGCAGATCGTCCAATGCTCAATGCGTTTGCTTCTGTGGAATTACTTGCTCTTTTTATCTCCACATAGGCCAAGTCTTTGTCGGTAGGGTTAGTCCAGAAGATATCTACTTTTCTTAGTCCGCCCTGAGCCGTAACTGAACTGGGATTGCCTGGCGCTACTGTATCGCCAACAGCGGTGAAATCCACACTAACTTCGCCCGATCGAACGCCCAGGCTGTTTACCGCCTTGATCTTTGCCGTGTAATCTAATCCAGATGTTAGTCCATTAACCCTAACCGATGAATTGCTTGTCTCTTCGTAAAAGTTCTGGTTCGTGAACCCGGTGTCATTGCCTACAACGATAACCTCGTAATAAGAAACAAAGGCATCGTCAGAGGCCGTCCATGCGAGGTCAACAAATGAGTTGATACTTCCGTCTGGCAAAACCTCTGCCCCAGGGGTTGCCCCGAAAACTGTAGGGGCATCTACATCAAATGGATCGGGCAGGTCAGTATCGTCATATGTCTGTTCTTCAGACGCAGGATCATAAGCATAAATTGTGGAGTCGTATTCCACGCACTGCAAATCAACGGTGCCATCATATTTTAATGTAACCGACTCAACTTGAAATGGCTTTGCTGACCAGCCCGGAGTGGAGTGAGTGATAGAAACCACATCCCCAACCCTTAAATTCATTGCCTCAGAAGTTGCGCTAACTCCGACTCTTAGTGCATTGCGAGAGCGCAAGCAAAATATACGAGCGAAGTCCCTTGCAGCATACCAACTAGTAATGGTTTCTAAGTCAATTTCATCTACTAATACTTCATCGTCGTCAGCAAGGAACGCCGTTTCTTCTGATGAGCCTGGATCAGGCCATATCGCCTGGTCTGGCTGCCACTTTGTTTCTGGATTAGGGAACTTGCAAATAATGCGATTGAACTTATCTTCTTTCTTTTCTGACTGTATTGATATGCCGTCGAGAATCTCATTCTCTGTTAAGGTCATTACTGATGCGGATGACTGATCTATATAAAGGGAATACTTGCCATCCTGATATGGAAGAAACCCTTTACACCCAAGTAGCATTTTCTCCATGTTCTGGAAAACAGCATCATCAGTATCAATGACGGCATTACACTTGAATAACTGAACCCCAGACGATCCTCCGGAATATTCTGTTACCGTGAATGCCTCAATATCATCCGCGGCATCGCCAAATGCCGTGTCGTCTATCTGTGATGCTGAAAGCCCCTTGCCGTATCGAGCGTTAGTTAAGTAATCTCTAATACAGAGCGCTGCATTGTCCGACCAGCCTGTAGACGATGCTCTAGGGTCGTATACCAATTTACCTTTTACTATCGCAGTAATGTCAGGTATTCCAGAGAACGCATCCTCATCCCACTTTAGTCTTAATGCGATATATGCAATCCCAGATAGCTTATGATCTGTGCTCCATTTTCCAGTTGCAGATAATAAAGTACTTGCTGCTTGAGTATCTGAACCAGTAAACGTCTGAACGCTATAAAGACCGTAAAATCTAGAATCCGTGATCGGCTTGTCATCGATCTCAATATCTGTAATTGAGTGAACCTCTCCTTCGCATAAAACCAGTGCAATGTAGAGATATTCGTTTTTCTCTCCACCTTCGGCGTGTACGAATACCCTAGTCCCGCCTACGCGCCTAGTGCCGTAGATAACCGGAATGGCTTCAATGTTAGACTCTTTATTTACTAGAACCCCAGCCATTGCCTCTGCGGCTTTCTTGGCTTGCTTTTGAGCATCTCTAGCCGCTTTGTAAGATAAGCCTCCTACAACAACAGCAATTGCCGCTAATACAATTCCAAATACCATTAGCCCTTCCTGCCCCAGCGCAAATCCTTGGTAACGACGTGCGCGTACTCTAATCCAACATCAGCAGAAAAAAACGACTGCTGACTTTTAAGATTAGTGCGCCTACATCGGACTTTATCGAAATCAACCCAGTGACTTGCAGCTGATATTGCAATTTCGCTATTTTCATTTGAGTCGGAAATATTGAAGCTTGTAATTCTGCCATCGAAGAAGGTAAAGGCATCAGATACCGCGCCCCCTGATGTCATTAAAGCCCGGTATATCAATAATCTCTCATTGATGTAATTGTTATTTAGAAACGCAGCAATGTAAGTGCGGTCAGCGCCCACCAAAGTAATATTCATCTCATTAACTTTGAGCGCTCCAGTTTCAGTAACATCGCCTATATCTATTACATCCGCACTATTTTCATAAGATAGCGAGCCGTAACTTATCGTTGACCCATAATCAGTAAGCCGAAGCTCAGTCGATAGCTGAATCCTGATTAGTGTTGCCAGGCGAAACTGATTGTCATTAAGGGCATTAGTCCATGTGGAGGATAAGCCACGGCTCATGTGATCTCCTCAATTAGATCAACCTCGAACTCATAAAGGCCATCTACCCCTACGGAGAACTCCTGCACGTTACCGTCAAATCGGCATGTGACTGTTTCAAATGACTCTTGATCGGGATCGGGAAGATCGATCGTAAACGCAGTAAACGGCCCTTGTTTGGTATTGATAAAGTCATGAATAGGATCAAATTCTGCTCGCGTCATAGGAGGGAAGTTAAGGCTAAATTCTCTTCGCGTAGAGCCAAGCGACCTAACCTGCCTGCGACCATTAATGCTCTCACTCGTTAAGTGATAATGGCGTATACGCGTATCTACACTGGTGAACCCAGGGGTACTAGGAAAGTCTGCCATTACGTTAACGACCTCCTGCCGCGATTATTGATAGCTTTATTGACCATATTTACTATCGTTGCTCTACGCTGTATCAAGAGCTCATCAAAGCCTTTTGTATCATTTGCTTGAATATTAAAGTTCACTGTGACGGGCTGGCTATCTTGACCACGCCTCATATCAGTAATCTTTTCGTTGGGGTGAACAATAGCCATGCGACCACCGCGACCATCTAAACCGCCAGCGCGAGGGCCATTTGGAATGATGCCTCCCCCCTCAAACCCAGCAATTGTCTGACCAGCGATAATTGCCACTGATGCTACTTGTTGCGCCCTTAACAACATCTCCATCGGAATACCAAAGATTCCTAGCTGACCTTTAGTCATAGCAATGGCAACTTCGTACTGAACGATGGTTTGAGCAATAGCCAAAGCTTGCTGCAAGGCAAACAACGCTTTATATGCTGTGCTCTGCTTATCCATGCTCTGCATAAGCGATTGTGTTATTTGCATTTGATTGGAAATGAGCATCTGATTCATATTCAGAGTCGCCATTTGCGCCTGCTTCTTTTTTTCTTCTGCAGCCACAATGGCATCTAGTTCTGCGTTCGCATTCGCAATCAAATTATCTGATAGCGATTGTCTTCTACTCATTTCTATATCAAATCTTGTTACTTTCTGTTCAAATATTTCCTGCTCGCGCTCTTCTTTTTCTACTAGAGCGTCAATCTCAGCAGAATTTATGTTGTGCAACTGCTTCAGTCTCGCCTGACGCAGATCCATTTCTGCTTTTTCACGCTTTTCACGGCTGATAATAAACTCTAGTAGAGATGCAGTCGCGTCCTCTGCATTTTTTACTAGATCTTGATAAGGGTTTGCCCCCTGCAGCAGCGCTTTAAGTGCTTCTGCTTCTTCTTCATGAGTCCTTTTTAATATTTCCACCTTGCCAGCAAGTATTGTGGTTTGTGTTACTTGATCATTAAGGTCGGCAGTAAGACTTTGAACTGTCTCACCTTGCAATCGAAAGGCTTGACTACCAGTCAGCACACCAGTTTCTAAAGCTCTTATATCGCGCTGCAATGCAAGCGCAGCGTCTTGCGATTCTTGTAGGCGTAATTTATAGGTCTGGTATTCAGTTGCAGCCTGATTGACTCTTCCTCGCTGGATTTCCGTTAGAAATGCTCTTGAGACATCTGTAAGAATCCCAACCTCTCTAGCCGCTTGGATCGCTCGATCACCAAACGTCTTGAGTTCATCGCTAGCTGCCTTCGTGTCTCGCATGAAGACTACGCCGATTGCGGCTGCAACTGCCGCAAACGCACCAATCATTGCGCCCTTGGGGCCAAAGAGAGAGGCAATCTGGGAACCCTGCTGACCGAAAACGATCATCGCATTGGTTCCCATGCTTAACTGAACTGCAATATCTTGAATCTGATGGCCTAGCTGTCCTGCTCCTCCGCGGAGCATTCTAAATTGACCATTCAGTTGTTTGGCGGCTTTTTGTGTGTTTCTGGCGCTACGCTGAATACTATTAAATGCTACTTGAGTATTATCTACGGCGGTAAGGTTGCCGACTACGACTTCTTGTGTCACTGCCATCCGAGGCTTCCTTTATCTTCCGATTCTTTATCTGCAAATAAGCAAACCAATGATTAAACTCATCTACCGTCATGCCCAGGATAGTTGCTAGGGGTTGACCAAGGTGCTCTGCAAGTTGATACATAAAATACAGTTCAGTGGGCTCACCTTGATCATTTATGAGTTTTTTTCGCGTTCCTCTTCGGTTTTAGCATCAACCTCTAGTACAAAGTTAGCAATCCTAGACAACACCTCTGGATCAACACTGGTTTTCAATACATGCTTGTCGCCTACATCAAAAACCACATCGCCGTTCTCATCCGTTACGCCAAAAATAACAGCGTAGAGCAGATACTCATCCGTTTCCCCCTTCGCTCGCTTCAGCCACTTGTGCTTATCCTCGAGAGAAAGGTTCTTCGCATACAGAGTGGTTTCCCACTCAGGAACTTCCATCCGTCTCACTTCTCTCGCATTGAAGTGAGAAACGGCGACTTCAATTAATTTACTCATACTGAGTCTTCTGTCAGAGCGCCATTTCCGGTAGCACTAAATGAAATCTCAACGAGTCCATCGAAGGACAAAGACTTGCTCACCGAAGTGATAATCACATTACCGTACCAGTATGTGTTTCCAGATGTGTTTCCTTCTGGATACAGCTTCAACGTGACGCCAGCGCCTTCGACCAGCAGATCCTGACCAGTGGTATCGCCATCACTCCAAAAACAGTTCACAGATGCAGTCCATGACTTCTGCGTGGCTTTGTTGCTCATCCAAGTGTCACCCATCACAGTGTCGTTAACGACCTCAGATGTAGTCTCAAGAGACCAATCTCTTACCTCCGCAACAGCATTGCTTTGGCTGTCAACGTAAACAGCCCCGTCCTTACCAATTGATGTAGCCATCTAAATATCCTCTAAACGCAAAAAATTAGCCCTCTGGGCTTCCTTCGGTTGCGGCATAGATAACCTCAACCTCCATTGTTCCCTGACCCAGAGGCTGCTCCGCATCTCCTCCAAAATCAGCCTCAAAAGACACAACCTTGGTATCAAATGCCAAGCCATTCTGTGTTAAATCTGAATACAGAGCGGCCTCAATTTCAGCCGCAATAGTATCAAGAACCTCATCAAACGTAGAAGTCATTTTGACGTATATCTCAATGACTGCCGTTATCGTCTTCCTTAAAGTTCTAGGTGGACGCATTGTCTCATATTCGGTTGTTTCCGCTTTGGTATAAATCGCCAGCCCAGGGAGCTTGTCAGACGCGAGCGGATAGACACGGGTGTCATACACATTCGCTCCCGTGGTAGTCAGGCCAGTAAGATTGGTGACAATCCTCTGTCTAATCTGAGTCCTTAAATGGCTCACTGTTTCTCCAACTGCAATTCACTGATCCCGGTGCCATCTGGCATCGACACCCTGACAACATAATTAGTCGTAACATTATCGACGGGAAAAGAAATAACGTCTCCCTCAACAACATTTTTTACATCAGCAGTGACACACGTTAACCGCGGCTGCAATACAGAGAAAGCCACGCTCCCGCCAACCTCTTCCAGAGAATGCTCGTTGTCAAAAATGCCTTTAAATGTGGCTCGACCCCCAGACAGGGGAATATAAGAAACGTCGATACCGAAGTCCCTGATCATCAACCTTCTGTCTGCAAGAGTCTCTACCGTCATTCTTCTGGCGCTTCCTCAGCAGGCTCTTCCACCTTCTTAGGGCGACCTCTGCGCTTTGCAGGCTCCTCTGAAGAGCAGTCTAGACCTACCGATCGGTTCTCGGCCTCTACCTCATCATGCGGCATAACGCGACCAATACCCATCAGTTGTTTAGCAAGATCCTTATCAAGCTCAACAACCTCTCCTGGCTGATGAATCGACCCCTTAATCACACACCCTTTAACCACTTTGTATTTCATTTTGTCTCCTTAATTGAAGCCACTCGCAAATGGGTTCAAGTAAAGAAGGGGGCCGAAGCCCCCGACTTGTTTAGCTGTCGTTGCCGAAGGCAAAGCTGACTGCATGGCGTACCGCCACGTCGATGCTCTGGAGAGCAACAACACGAATGGTGCCAGAGGTGCTAGCAGTGTAGGGGTCAACGACAATGTCGAGTCCACCGAACATGCCGACCAACAGATCAGAGAAGTTACCAAAGTACAGGTTACCAGCCGTTCCTTGATTAGAAACGATACCGCGGTACCCGTTTATGGTGCCGCCTGGCTCAACTACGAACTGAGCAGTGCCAGAAGCCTTCTCAGTGGTCTTGAGAGCGCCGTACATAGCCGCAGGCATAATGTATGCCAAGTTGCCAAGCAAAGCGTTATCTTCGGCTACAGCCGTCTCAAGAGTCACTACTTCTGCGAAGGTTGGGTTAGCAGCAGCGAACGCGGTAACCGTGTTAACACCAGAAGTGTTGAGGATACCAGTTGGCTGACCACTAGAGCCAGATCCTTCCAGACCAGCGAGGTCGATTGCCAGTGCGATAGCTTGCGCTAGATCGTCACGGACAAGAGCCTCAACATCCAAAGAGCTCTGGATGAGCAACTGACGGGTGATGTCAGTGAACGCACCAAGAGTCTTAGGAGACATTGAGACCTGACCTACGGTCATTTCGCTCTCACTAGATACACCGCCTTCACTGGCGATCCACGCTGCTGAAGCTGCGGCAGTCTTCTTCGGGATTTTCACATCGCCAGAGAGTCCACCAAGCATACGAGCACCAGCCTGCATTACAGACGAAGAGTTTCGCAGTACATCGATGAAGTCTCCACCGCGGAAATCGTCGGTGAACAACTCAGCTTCGTCGGCAGAGTTCAAATCACGCTTCCAGTTACGCAGAACTTCTGCGGGGAGCATGATGCCTTGAGCCGCGCGACCATACTGCTCAGAAGCAGCGTCAGAGCAATCAAACTCAAAACTAGCGGCTTCTTGAGCGCGACGATCAGTTGGGTTAGCCAAAGCGTGAATAGCGCGAACCAGAGAGAATCGCTTTACTTCATGCTCAGTCATACCAACGTCTTGAGCCTCGAGAGCGCGCTCGCTTCCGATAACATCAAGCAGTTCACCACGGAACTCTTCGATAGACTTACCATCTGAGATAGCTTTTTGAGCTAAGTCAGAACGGCTGTGACGCGCACCAAGCTCAACAATCTGAGCGGCATTGCGCTGTGCGGATTTCTTGGCATCTGCCTCAACCGCTGCAATATCGACTTCGGACATTTTGTCCTCCTTAAAGTCAGTTTTAATTACGGGTTCTTCAGCAGCCTGATCAGATCGCCCCAAACCCACAGTCACGTCGGCAGGAATCGATACTAAACTAGCTTCTACTGGACGCCACGATTTCGCGACATAGGTGTCACTACTCCGCTTGTCCTTTTCCATCTTTTTGATGGCATATCCAACGCTGATATTGGCACGAATGCCGTCAACAACGTCATCGAATGCCTCTCTGGCAAGTCCATTTCTTCCGAAACGAACAGTCGCACGGAGTCGCCGCGCCGAGTCATCGAGGTCTACCGATTCTATTACACCTATTTGCTTCTCTGGATCATGATCGAGAAGAAGCGGGGCGCGTCCGCTAGCGAGAAACGACAAATCAATCGCCTCTGCTGAGTGTTCTAATACTTCCTTACCAAAGGATCTCTCTACAGGCTCCTCAGAAGAAATGGCAATGCGAGCAGTGCGCTTTTCCTCATCCACGGGAGACATATCAAGCTCCATAGCCCTATGCTCCACTATGACCTCTTCAGCCCTATCCTCTGGCTTACTTGCCTTAGTAAGTGTAGAGAATCGGTGAGCGACCTTAGTGTCTGTCTCTTCCCCGTCACGATAGAGGGCTATGAGCGCTGCTGGATCATCCTCTGAGCCGATAATAGTTACATCGGCCCCTGGGACGTTAATTTCACCATCACGCTCAATACGCTCAATCCTGCCAGTGGCCCTTCCGCCTGATGAGTCCCATGAGACAAAATCGCCAACACTAAGCGCATCAGGCTCTGCTCTTTCTTCGTCCTTCTGCTCTTGTTCTGGGGCTGGCGCACCATTGGCTTCAATGTCATCAACTATTTCATTGATGTCCTTTTCATCTTCGTCCATATGTATATCCTCTTGACGCTCATCCGCAGCGTCCATCGACTTAACAATCTTGTTCGCCCATGATTGGCCTGCATCACCGCCCCACAGCGCCCATGCAATACGACCAGCACTGGGATAACCATCTTCCCCGGGTGAAAAACCGTCTGCCTGCTTGTCCACTTCATGGCGAGCAAAGAAAGATCTCATGCGCTTGACTGTATCGAGCGAAAGGTCTTTCCCATTACTAATATCTCTTGCCCGGGCAACGCCTATTTCAGTGCCGCCCCTGCCATACTCCTTGCGCCACTCAAGCCCGCGCTTGGCTTCTGCAACCATGCCCTCGGATGGCTTTGTATTAATTTCCTTACCCTTGTACTTCGGCATCATCATCACCTATTACATCGGGCACGATTCCAACTTGAGTCGCACCATACGGCTCTAGCGCAAATTTAACACCAAACTGCTCCGCAAGGGCTTTATCACGTTGGATCTGGGCAAATAGTTCTTCCACGTCCTTGCCATACTGAGCAGCAACATCCTGTATAGACAAGATGCCGTTCTTCATTCCGATCACTGCCGCATTCATCTCTTTCTGAGGATCAACCCATGACCATGCTTTAGCGCGGAACGATGCAGCATCATAAAAACGATCATACTGAGCCAGCGGAATGCCAAAACTATTCACTTCCATAGCCGATCCAAGCCAATATGAAAAGATATTCATAATGAAATGATCGAGAAAGAACTGCTGGACATTTTTGTAGTAATCTCGCTCCTCAAGTGCGCCTTGGCGAATAGAGGAATAACTCGTTGACTCAAGGTCATTGCTCAACGATGTATAGCTAACGCTTAAACCGCTAGCGATGCCCTTCAAGACAGCTTTGTGAAAGGAATCAAACTCATTTGATGGATACTGCGGGTCAAATGCCGTGAAATCAACGCCGTTGGGTAGCTGATGGAAGGTTCCAGGCTCCGCATCCATGATTGGCACAGCGCCATCCAAATCGTCAGCAACAAACCCGTCACCGGCAGGCGACGTGAAGAATCCCATTTTGCTAGCGCCAATTCGCGCATTTACTACCGCAGCCTCTCTCAATGCTCCAAGCTGCTTCAATCCTGACATGACCGGCGACATCCACGGCTCTCCGCGGGTCTGTCCTGCGCGCAGCGGCATGAATAAGTGACACATTTTCTCAGCAGGAATCCGAATGTGCTTAGTCGGCTTCGATGCCGTAGTGTAATCGTAATCACCAGGGTGATAGGTCAGAACGTGGTAAGCAACTGGCTTCTTAAACCGATTAAGCTCAATACCCATCCGGATTTCATTTCCGTTGGATAGGCGCTCATTCTTCTGCTCATCCACCTGATCTGGCTCAATGAACTCTAATGCAAAAGAATCATGGAAGTCAGCGCCACGATGCTTAACGATAAAGACCTCGCCATCCCGGCAAAGACTCTCAATCGCCAGCTTCTGCACGTCAAGCCACGAAAGCTTGCCATCTACAGTGCAATTTCCGCGCCGACCCCATTTCTTAAACGCCATTTCAACAGAATCATTGCCGTTTTGGTCTAATCTCCCGTCGCCGCCAGTAGCTTTCACTTGTAGCGTATATCCGCGATCACCGACTACATTTGACTTAATCAGATTTAAATAGCGCTTCGCATATTCGTTATTTCGGCTCAAATCGCGTGATCTAGACCGCAAAACCTTGATAACGGGGCGTAATTCACTGTCTGCGCTCCGCTCTGAGTCAAAAAGGTCGTTAAATAGCCGCCCCTTGTTAGCTGCGGCGTATGTTCGCTTCAAAAGCTTCGGTTTTTCGACCTTTTTGGCTCTACCAAAGTCAAAAATGCCCATTTAGAACCTCACTTTGACTGTTGAGGCACCAGACCGTCCATTTTTTGCGTCTAGAAGGCGTTTTTCGCGCAAAACCTCAGATTTATAGTAGTTTTTCGCATCTACAAGCTCTTGAAAGCCCATCTTTGTCAATGAGCGACCTGCAATGGAGTACGAAGAAACATCTGAATCCGCTTTGCCCTCTAAAAGAGACTGAATCTTGCTCAACATAATCTCGTTATGAGATCGGATGTCTGTACCGGAGATATCGAGATCCGCAACGACCTCAATCTCACCACGAGATAAAACTATTCTTTCTGAATCAGAAGATCGAATGATCTCTAATTGCCAAAAATACTCTCCCGCCTCATAGGCATATGTTGAAGAGTTTGCTGCATTAAATAAAAAATACCCAGAAGGGCTGGAGCCAGAGCTCGCTATCTGAAACTCAGAAGACCCATCTTTCTTCTTGAATACATAATTCACAGAGTAACTAGCAACAGGATAGTCAGTAACTAAATCACTCCTCTTCCATTGAATGAAGTCTCCGACTACAATTGTCTCTGGGATGCCTTCTGGGGCGTTGGTAGCGTCAAAAGCGTTAGCCATATAATCCCTTTATCGCCAAGAGTTCACAAAGCCACTGCCAACACGCGGTACAAACGGCGGCTTCCTTGGTTTGGCCTTAGACTCACTTGAAATATTCTCTACAACATTATCCTTTATTTTGGCTTTGTCTGCTAGGGTGTTGATATCAATGTTGAGAATTGCAAAAGCGCCAATTGCATAAACAAAACAGTCCAGCGATTCGTTGCGCGCTCTGACCTTCTGGAATACTCTTTTCTTAAACCCTCGATGAAAGCGGGTGACAATTTTCTCAGCAGTCAATTGCCTAAAGTATTCATCATCCAAATGTTCATTGAAATGTATATACCCTGGGCCAGGCTCCTCAATCCTCATCCTCGCAAACAATAAGTCCTTAACGGTGTCTACTCCGATCGGAAAGAGCGGGCATCTGACGACGTTGTTTTTTGTTGGGCGACCCGCAATTGGCCTGCCCTCTCCACCAACACCTTTGATAGCGAAGACACGCTTGCCAGCATTCTTCTTGGCATACTGATAAACAGAATTCGTAAAATGGCCCCCAGAGTCAATGCACGTCGCTCTAATCGCCATTTGCCTGCCGTCATACGTTTCATACGTTTTCCCCACTAATGAGTCGAGTTGAGTCCATAGTTGAGGTGTGCTGGGATCGCCATACATAACCTTATGGTCAATCACATATGACTCTTGATCTCTAGCCCAGCCAATTATTGATGCCTCAAGGCGATTATCCTGCACATCTACACCAGCAGTTAAAAATACCACTTCTTCGGGAATAGCTTCCTTAAAGTCCTCCCTTCTTTCGTACAGAGAAAAATCATCTACCTGCTCGCCTTCATCTTCCCATGATTCGCCCAAATAAGTATTTGTCCACACTCGCAGCTGCTCTGGATTCTTCTTCATTGATAAAAAGTCACGCACACCATCCGCTAGTGGCGTCCAGGGCGAATACAGTCCATTGATATAGAAACCAGCAACTCCTTTGAATTCTTGTTCCGCAAACCATCTTCCGTTGCGTATAGACCACCTTCTGTCAGAGTCTGTCCATAATACGCCACAGTGCGAGCAAGCATATGCAGCACTGTCCGGGTTGCCGTCTTCCCATCTGACATTCTGCCAAATCATCTTCTGCTCATGATGACAGTGCTTACAGGGAACGTAATAGTGTCTCTGATCAGATTCCTCAAACGCCTCTTCAATGCGACTAGCCCCTTTATTAGTTGGGGTCGATACCATAACGATTTTGCGGTTCCAGAACGTATTAGCCCTCTTGCGAGCAAGCTGAATAGGATCTCCCTCTGAACCAGCAGAACTGGGATAGCGATCAACCTCATCACACAGCACCAATCTTATCGGCCTAGACGCCAAGCCAGCGGGAGAATTGGCTCCGACTAAAGTCAATGCTCCTCCCGGGAAGACCTTATGTAAGGTCGTATTCCCCGAGTCTCTAGCCCTGGGGTCTCTGACTTTATCTCTCAAGCATGGCGTAGAGCGTATTAGCCCGTTAGCAACTCGATCCTTTGAGAACGACTGAGCCATTTCCACAGTCGGCTGCAAGACAAGAATAGGACTAGGGTCATTTTCTATGTGGTAGCCAATTATATTGAGGATAGCCTCTGACTTGCCCAACTGAGCGCCAGCCATCACAACGACTTCCCTTATCTCAGGATCAGAACAGGCATCCATAATCCCTCGTTGATATTCGGCGCGAGAAGTGTGCCACCTGCCTGGCTCGCTACTTGTTTGCGAGTCCAGCCGTCTTTTTTGGTCTGCCCACTCGCTTACGCTTAGGCGCGGCGGCGGCTTTAGTGCCTGTATCGGCTTCCTCAGATGGTTGACTAGATGCTGCTGCTGTTGGGTCAATGTTTGGCTCATAGTTTGATAGCTCTTCCAACGCCTCGTTTATTAAATCCTCCAGAATCTTTTGACACGATCCCGCTTCTGGCTCCGCTGACACAACCGGAGCAGCTTTCGTTGGAATGGATAACAACTTTCCCTTCAATGCAGATAAGACATCATCCCATGCTTTAACCACATCTTCAGCAATTACCAATTCCCCGCGAACCTTTGCTAGCTCTAACTCGGCTATTTCTGCTTCCGCATTAACTTTTCTTGTCCTGGCTTCGTCGTAAGACGATCCAAGCTTAACTCCACCAGTGCTCATAAACAGCCCTCCAAGCACGATTATACATAATAGGGGGCTAGATATGGCCTAGCGCCTAAAATCGCTCTGAGGCTCCCTGCGGATGCTCCTCAAGCCAGTTCACGGTTATTCTGTTCCTAGCCGAAAAGCGCGCCTGCCGAATACCA
>Ga0315315_10001924_pt1 | contig 19084 bp, 25 predicted proteins | sample M140m3416metaG_FD_203699 | JGI IMG/M metagenome (GOLD analysis project Ga0315315, IMG submission 203699) | Ammonia-oxidizing marine archaeal communities from Monterey Bay, California, United States - M1 40m 3416 | ecosystem: Environmental > Aquatic > Marine > Intertidal zone | place: USA... | reverse complement strand
AAGTTCTTTATGAAAGAAATATTTATTAATAGTAATGCGTCATGTTTTCTTAATTCAACATGAAATTTTCTAGAATATTAATTTTATAAGTTTAGAAAAAATATACTTATAAAATCTGGTAGTGGTTTAGATTTCGTTTTCTATAAATAAATCTACAAATCAATACACACATTATTTTTATGTAATAATAATGTATAATGGTTATGAGAAGAACTCGTAAAAATGGCGGCCGTCGTCGCAGATCTAGAAAAAGAATGAAAAAAAACAGAAGAGTTTCAAGAAAAAGAACCCGTGGCGGTAAAAGACGTTTAGGAAAAAGAAGCAGAAAAAGAAGAAGCAGAAAAAGAAGAAGAAGCAGAAGAAGATATTCGTCAGGAGGTATGTTTGGCGCTCATGGAAATACTTCTGCTCTTTATTCATCTGGATCTGTTACAGATGGAAATAAAGCAGTGGACAAGGGCGCAGCGGGAAAGGACGCGTATAAAGGCTATCTCGGAAGCAAAGCCACTGCAAAAACAGCCGTCAAACAACAAAAAGCTGCAGATGGTAAATAATTTTTTTCTCTATTTTTATTTATAATGGTTATGAGAAGAACTCGTAAAAATGGCGGCCGTCGTCACAGATCTAGAAAAAGAATGAAAAAAAACAGAAGAGTTTCAAGAAAAAGAACCCGTGGCGGTAAAAGACGTTTAGGAAAAAGAAGCAGAAAAAGAAGCAGAAAAAGAAGAAGAAGAAGTAGAAAAAGAAGGTATTCATTAGGAGGTATGTTTGGCGCTCATGGAAATACTTCTGGTCTTTATTCATCTACAGGTAATGCTGCAAAAGATGGAAAAAAAGATGGAAATAAAGGAAAAACTAACCCTGAAAGCAAAGATGACCCAGATTATAAAAAAGCCAATCAAACAGCAAAAGCAGTGTCCGATGACGACAAATAAATCTTGAAAAATTTAAATAAATATTTATTTAAATTTTTTCTCTATTTTTATTAATGAACTGTGAAATCGAAATAAAACAATCTATGATAAATAAAATAGTTAAGGAATCACCTTTATTAAAAAATCTTTTAAATGATAGATACCTTTCTCTTAAATCGTTAAGTGAAGTTTTTAATCATGATATTACAAAATATCAAAAATATAATGGTGAAATGCCAAAAAGTTATTGGACTGATATCACAATGGAAAAATTAGTAGGTAATGTAGTACTAAAAGGTATAGGGAAAGGTTGGGTGAGAAACCATGTAGTTGAAAATATATATGATAGTTTATACGGTGATGAGTGTGAATATACAGGTCTTTGTATATGTGTAAATAATCCTCCCCATGAATTATATAGTACAAATAGTCCACCACATCATTATTATAAAGATCTGAACGGACACATAATAGGAATAATTGTTGTAAGAAAATTTACAAAAGAAGATTATGATGGTGATTTTTTTGATGGTGTTTATTGTAATAGACGTTTGTTAAAATCACATGAGATTGCTATTGGTGAATTTATTGCTACAAATCCAGATTTTGCTTCGTATGGATTAGGAAAAATACTTTTTGCTGCTTTATTGTTATTAACATTTCAATTGAATCGCAAAGCAGTTGTAACACAATTAGCACATGGATTAAGTAATATTGCAGGGAAAACCTTATATGAGTCATTCGGATTTGTACCCGAACCCGTAGAAATAGGTACTCAGGCGGGAGATGGTTCAACATTTGCTTCATTAATTACATATATTCCTAGGAGATTATATCAACAATATGGTCATCTCTGGAAAATGACATGGTGTTTTAAAAGTAAAGAAGAAACTATTGGCAGAATTAATGAAATTTTAGAAAAAGAATTAACTGTAAAAAGTGTTTATAGAGGCACACAAGTATCAAAACAATTTCCTAATCCAAAAAGAAAAAAATTTGCTACATTTTTAGGGATGGAATTTTGGAGTGGAAGATTAAACATGATATTATTGTCAGATAACCAAGAATTAAAAAGCAAAGCCAATCCTATATATCAAATGATAAAATCTCTAAGAAATGCAAAAATTAAAGAAGATGAAGATAACGCAAAAAAAGAAGCAGCCGCAGAGGAAGACGCCATAAATCTTATAGTAAGAACAAACAACGGATGTGAGTGTAATAGTGTAGATGGTACACCCGAAACAATTAGGTCTATAAGAGGAAGATGGTGTTATTTTGATAAAACCTGTGAAAATTTTGACCCCAGTTTTTGTGAAATTACAAGCGACGGACCATATAACTATAGTATTGATGAAGATATGTGTTGGGATTGGGTTAATGTTAAATCATATAAAAAATATTTGATGGAAAAAAAAAGATTAGATAGAGAAATGACTGAAACAAAAAATTAATTTTATAAGTATTAGAAAAAATATACTTATAAAACAGATAATGAGGACTTGCGTCCTCTATATAGATCCAGATAACCTGATTTGAACAAGTGACCAAACGATCTACAGTCGTCCGCTCTACCAACTGAGCTATATCTGGTGACCCTAAGGTAATATATTATAGTTACTTCTTTTTAAGTTACTATAATAATAAAATTTATTTATTTTTAACCAGTTGCATAATATTGCGTCCATTCACGTGCAGTCATATCATACGCAACTCTATTATTTTTATATTGGTTAGCGATGTCTAAAACCAATGGATCATCTGGATTTGGATTTGTCAATAAAGAACAAATAGAAAGTAAAACTTTATCAATAGTCAAAGCAGGACTCCATTGGTCCTTTAAAATATCTAAACAAATTCCACCACCACTGTTAATATTTGGATGGTAAACTTTTGTTACAAATGTAATTTTTGGTGGTTTAAACGGATAATTTTGTGGAAAAACAATATTTAAATAAAAAACTCCTCCTTCATATGGTGAACTTTGAGGACCCATAACTGTAGCACTCCAATTAAAAATATCATCATTATCAGGTCCTGCACTACAGTTTGCTGGAGGCTCGTTTTTAATATTATCTAATTCTTTTCTTATTCTTTTTGCTGACGCCATTTTATAATTAATCTAATGAATCAACTTAGCTTTATGTTATTTTATTAGTAAATTATCTAGTTAAAAACAATTAAGTAATTAATAATATCTGATGAAAAAACGAAAAAGCCGAAACTTTTCAATAGCGAGCGCTGGTCGAGATTTGTTTAATAGTGTTTACTATGAATTTAATCCAGATAGTTTTAATCATTCTAGTGAAGGTATTTGTTTTAAAGGATTGCTTTATAATTTATTTACAACTGATTATGATAACTTGTTAGAAGAAAACTCTTTACATTTAAAACGTTCATCATATGCTTTATTATCATGTTTAAAAAATGATATTATTCCCAAATATGTTAATAATTCTATATTGAATATTGTTTTAGATATTGTTTATGAACCAGGAAAAATGAGAAAAAAAAAAGAAATAAAAAAAATGTTTCATTATTATTTCGATTTGGCAAAATTATCTTATAAATGTAATGATCATAACACAACTATTATTATTAAATGTGCATTAGAGCATGTTGTTATAAAAAGATTAAAAATCAAAATATTAAAAAGTGAACAAAAACTTTTAAATAAATTAAAAGAAGACTATGGAGAATTTATAAATTGTTATAAAAATCATGTCAAAAATATAATTAAAAATAAAAATAATTTAAATAATTTTATACCATCGGCTATGGTTTTAGATATGCATTTAAAAAAAAATAAAGCATATACAAAAGCATTTAAAAATATTGGAAAATATCCAGAAGAATTAATTAAACATAATAACGAACTTAATAATATTTCTAGAAATATTAAAGAATACTATATTAATATGCCAAATGCTATTATTAATTTATATACACAAAATCCTTTTGAACATGAATTTGTATATACATCGAATGATAATCAACTTATAGGTGATTTATTGGATGCCACAAAAAATATACGTTAAACAATATCATTCTGTGGTGTAGTTGGAGTTGTAGGAAGATTAGGTTGCGAAGGAAATTTTTTTATTTCTAGAGTTTTCTCTTCAGAATGTAATTTAGGTTGAGAAACAGATTTTTGAATATTTTCATTTTTTATCTGTTCAGCATTCATTCCGGGTGGAAACTTTGGCTGCGGCGGTATTTTACGAGTGGGAAATTCTTTTGTTGTTCTTTTTATAGGATGCATTTTTGAAATAGTTTTTCTTTTTAGAGGACCCTTCCTTTTTTTTGATTTAAAGTGTTCTAATGCTTTTAATTTATCAACCTGATTATTTATATGTAATTTTACATTATGTTTTTCATCTTTTACTTGTGACTCATTTGGTTTTTTATAAAGTGATGATTTATTTTCATTTATTGAATCTTCACTACAAATTTTATTATTACAGTTATGATGTTTTTTAACTATAATATAAATTATCAATATCGAAGCAAAACCTAATATGGTTAATCCTACTGACAATAATACTATATGTATAGGATCCATTTTTTTATCATTATTTAAATCCAACTTAGTATTATTTGTTATATTACTATTATTATATTGAAATGTATTACTATTTTGAGACTTTAAATTACTATTATCTTTTACAGGAATAATTTCTGGTGTAGGCGAAGGGGTATTATCTTCTGATGGTTCATCTTGTGGTGATGGTGTATTATTACCCGGTGATGGTCCCTCATCTTCTTCAACATAAATTTCTTGTGTTATATTTGTTATATTTGATAAATATGTTTCATTAAATAAAATATTTTTTATAATTTTTGAAATATTTTGAGATATAGAACTATTCGTTATGTTAAGTATCTGATTTGTATTTGAAATATTATAATCTATAAAACTTATTGCAGGTGTTGTTATTTCTTCTAGATTATCTGGTACAAAAATACCTTCTGTACACATATTAATAGTTACTTTATATAATATTAATCCATTAATGCTGTTATCCATAGACCATATGTCTTTACAATTTTTCTCTCCATTCGACCTTACATGAAAAAAAGTTAAAAGAAATAATAACAATAAACTTTTACTCATTAAAAATAAACTTCCCTTAATTTCTAAGTTTATTTTTTAATTACTTAAGTACAATGTAGTTATTACTATCATGAAAAGATGGAAATTGGCTAGTCATAAGGTACAAAATGTAAGTCATTGGAAAAACGAAGAAAGTACTACTTCTGCTTATACGGCTAAAGCATCTTATAATATAATTATACATCCCAATATTTATGAATCAAAAGGTCAATGCATTGATATTGACCAAAAAAAAACAGTTATAGAATTAATTGGTGGAGAGAAAACTTCTATTTTTTGTTTAAAATATTCAGTAAATTATTTTACAAAATATATCCCAATTTTTATTAACTTATTTTTTTATACTATTGGATTTTTTTTATTATGCAGTGATACATCCACAGACAATGCAAATTTTATAGGACTCGTTTGGTTAACTGTACCAATACAAAATTTATTAATAGCAAATCGTGACATTTTATGGAGAATATGGAGAAAATCCATGTTACCTTATATTCAATTATACTTAAGTTTAATAGAAACATATTCATTTTGTGATTTATGTAATTGGGATAATAGAATTTGTATTGTAGCACCACCTTTACTGTTTAATCAAATTTTAATCATTAATTCAGATGCTGTGTTTTTTAAAAAAGAAAATAAAAAAATTATTATCTTCCAAATAATAGGATCTGTTATTTGGAAATTAGGGTTAGTTTATGCTCTTAGGATTGGATTATTTGAAAATTTATACCCCAAAGATATGTTTGTTGTTATGATAAAACCTATTACAATAAGTTTAACAAATATTTCGGTGTTTACCGGCAAAATGTTTTCTATGATTTTTTTATTATTAGGTCAAATTTATTTTAGATTAAAAAATGTTGAACAGTTATATAGTTTAAGAACTCATTATACTGTTAAACCAAATAAAGAATGGAATAATTTAAATAGACAAAATAGAATATCAAAGCATCAAAGTTTGGAAGAAGGTGTAATTCAAACACGTAAAATTTTAAAAAGTATTGTTATTTAACGTCGAAACAGTGAACGACCAGCGGCGTAACCAATTCCAGTTGTTCCAGCGCGACGGAAACTTTTTCTACTAGGACTACAATCTCGACAATCGGCTCCCGATGCACACCATGTAATAATACTAATAAACAAAAATATTAATGATATTATTGTCATAAAACTCGAACATGCTGAACTTGTTTCGCATGCAGCCAGTGCTATTCCAACAAAAAGGTCAACGATAATTTCACCGATAATATTGTCATCATCATCATCATCAGCCCTTACAAATTTGGGTAAAATGGTAAGGAAAATTGTAAGCAAAAAGAAGATTTTGACAAGAGTTTGTTTACTAAACATTTTATTCACGTAAAAGTTGTTAGGTAAATAGATAGTTGTACATATTCTACTGTACTGATAATTCAATTTTCTTTTAGGGATAGTATAAATTACTTAAAAAAATAATAATAATTTGTGTAATGAGTAATTTCATTAAAATTGTACGCAATTACGAAAATATATGTCGATTAGGTCATCAAATTATTAATCATAAAGACTTTGTTAGGAGAGCCACCCCAGAAAAAGTAAATGAAGAGTTTAGAAAACAAGAAGAACGTATACATCAATTTGTAGAGTTGACAGAACAAGCACATAAAGAATGGGAAAAAAATCCTTATTCTATTAACCCCTATTGGACGGGTTGGTCTTAAATCATGAGTGTTTTTACTAATTTTCTTAAGTCAGTAATACTTTCTTTTTCGAGTTGAGCGTTGGTGAATTTGAATCCTCGTTTTGAAAGTTGTTTTTTGAGTTCGAGTTTGGTTTCCCATCTCTTCCCTCTAACTTTTTTGACAGGTGATTTTTTTTTAGCAGGAGATTTCTTTTTTTTAACAGGAGATTTCTTTTTTTTAACAGGAGATTTCTTTTTTTTGACAGGTGATTTTTTTTTAGCAGGAGATTTCTTTTTTTTAACAGGAGATTTATTTTTTAGTGAGTTCTTTTTTTTTGGTGCTTTTTTTTTATTTTTATTTTCACCGTATTCGATACCCATAAGTGCTGAAAATGCGGCACTACCAATAAAGATTGCTTCTAAGATAGGCATAGTTTATTGTATTATGAGATGATATGAATTATATTTTTTTGTGTTTTGTGTAATAATATATTTTTTTTAATAAAAATTATATTCAATTTTCTATTCAATGTATGTATAATTTAAAACCCCGATGACGCTGGAATACTCATAATAAACTCGCGTTGCATTGCTCGTTTTTTTTGTTTGTAGTTCATACAATGTTGATTTTTTGTTCTTTCTTTTTTTTGAGGAGTGATAATAAATGTAATTTTTTCATGGGGAATTTCGGTAGCCAATCCATCTCCCACTATTTTTAGGTAAGGAAACATTTCAGTGTACGATATGATTCCTACTGCATCTTCCTGTGCAAACATATAATAATCCGCAGGGTCTTTAATTTCTGTAGTTTTTGTTTCTCCTAGAGAATTTTTAATTTTCATTTTAATATTTTTGGTAGGTTTTTTAGTTTTATTACTAAACATAGAATTTTTGGAAAACTTAAATTCTATATCCAGATTCAATTCGTTATCGTGATGGTCGCGACCAATTCCATCAACCCAGGTTAATTTTCCATCTGAGCAAATTTCGATAGCCTGTTCTAGGATATCGGCTTTATCAAAACGATCTTTTCGTCCATTGCATTGGTCGCCCAGTTGGAAAACTACATTAAACCATCGATTCCAGTCGATGATTTGAGCGTATCGTGCAGCGATTGTTGTGCTAGTGTGAGCCATGGTAGAGTATACATTGAATTTATTATGTTTTGTTTAATCAATTTTTTATAAAAAAAGTTTTAATATTTTTATTTTTCTAGTAAAATTTTAATTTTTATATTTATATTGTCTTCTTCCTTGTGAAAATCCTGTAGTAGAAATATAATTTGCTATTTTTTCTGGGTCTTTAGTACCGGGTTTAGATCCTGAACTTTTATAAATATGAATACCATCTTTATCTATATTTAATATCGATGGATAACAATTAAAATCAAAAGCACCATGACAGCATCCTACAAGACGAAAAGTTTTTTTACAATAGTCTTCTAATGCGTTTTTTATTGATGCATGTTTAAAACTGTTGTTATGGGGAGTATATGCCTCACACATTATTATTGGACATGTTAATATTTTACTTATTTCATTGGCATGTTTGATTATATCGCCACAATATCCATTCGCTGTAAACAATTCGCTATAAAGTATTACACAAATTTTTTTTTTGAGAAATCTTGCCTTTTTTATTTCCTCCAAAACATATTCTTCGTTAGAACTATAAGTAACTCCATACTCTGCAATTGTTTCTTTTTTTGTTTCAGGATAGTTGTGTTCAATAAATGACTTTTTTAATTTTTTTAATTCATTACTTAAAATAGTATTTGATTCTTTTATTTTTTTTATTTCATCTAACACTTCTTTTTGTTGTTTTTCTTTTTGTTGTTTTTCTTTTTGTTGTTTTTCTTTTTGTTGTTTTTCTTTTTGTTGTTTTTCTTTTTTAACAGTAGTATCACCGTTTTTAATGAAAATTTTATACATGAAAATAAAAACACATGTGTGCACTATAAAATTAAATAATAAAGTTAAAATGCTTATTTTGTTATCAGTTTTAAACAACGTAACTTCTTTTTGATTGGTAAGACTCATTGTTTATTATGTTGTATTGGGTGTAGTTTAATTTTCATTGAATAATTATATTCAATTTTTTAAGTAAAATCCTTAAATTTATAGTGTATTATTAATGTTTTCGATAAAAAAAAGTTATGTACATTTTTTTTTTGTTTTTTTTTGGATTTTTATTTTTTTTGTTTTGGTATACCTTTTTTAAAAAGGTATTTTTTTTGTTTTTTATATTGGTCATGGATAAATGAACCTGTAAAGTGGTAGTTTGCCTGTAATTTTCGCCAGTATGCCGCAATTTTTTGATTTGAATGTTGCACATTCGTGCTTAAGGTCGAGGAGTTTTTTCCAGTGGTAGCGTCGCACCTCACTATCGTGATGAAATTTTACCCAGTAGTATAGACCGTCGCCGCCCTGTCCCTGTATTTTTATTACTTCGGCGCTGTAAATGGCGGCACTGGGGTGATTTTTATCCATCAGAATTTCCATATGTGCTCCAATGGAATTTTGGTAGAGGAATCCATTGCGTTTGCGTATGTATCTCGTGCCCCGTGGTCGTGTAGACAGAGTAGCACGTCCATCTTCGTTGATTACCTGTGTTGCTATCGCCTCGAGGCGGGCAATTGGATAGGCCTTTTTGTAGAGATATCCGCGCCAGATTGCCTGAAACCTGGTAGCAGCGCTATTCATCTGACAGAAGAGGGGGAAAGAACGAAACACGTGCATCGGCACAGTGCCACACCATTCCAGAAACTCCCTATATCTCTTTGCCGCCGAGGCTCTTTTTTGTTCGAGTGCCAACGGGTAAGCCTGTTTGTAGAGATATCCGCGCCAGATTGCCTGAAACCTCGTCACGGCGCGCGTGATGCGGTCTTTCATCCATTTCTCCTGAGGATAATCGTGCTTCTTCAGAAACTCTTCCATATCATAGTGGTTGGTGAGTTGGCGCCATTCTTCGAACTCATGTGAAATCTTGGCACCCCAGTCTGTATATGAGGAGCGGAGGGCAGGGGAAGAATATTCGTTACTGTACAGATTCTCGTAAAACTCCCAGTAGCAGGGGTTGCACCCGACATGGACCCAGGTTCGGGTTCCGGTTTCTGCCAGATAAAAGGCAGTCTCCTCCATAGTGATCCCGTTCCGGGTGTCAGCACCCCTAAACCGGAGCCTCATCCCATCCCAGCAGGGTGCTGTGCACTTGGTTATATTGTCCCCGCGGTTGATGAACTCTCCACAAGAGAAGCACCTGAATTTGAACTGGCTTTTACAGCATTCATGGCGCCTCATAGCCCGTTCTGCCGCTGCGGCAGTCAGAAGAGCCTTTTCACGTGATGCTGTTGTGGTGGTAAACATGTTTTAGTAGTAGGGTTTGTTGTGTTCTGAGTCTGTGCTTAGAAAGAATTATGTGTTTGGGTTGTAGTGTACTGTACTAGGGTTACAGAAAAAAGTTTTCAATTTTCTTGCTTGGGTACTAAAATGACCGTTACAGAAAAAAAACAAAATAAAAAAAAATGAAAAAAAGGCTATGTACAATGGGTGCCTTGTTTTTTTTTATTTTTGATTTTTTTTTTATTTTTTTTAAATTTTTTGGGTTTTGAATGTTTAGGTTGAGGAAGTGAGTGTTGCGAGTTGCTCCTCGAGTTCCTCAATTTCGTCCTCAATGTCGCATGCGTCCGCCCACCGGGCACAGTCCAAATTTGCTCTTGCTTCAGCAATCTGTTGTGTGACGAGAGCAATTTGCTCAGAGTTGTCAACAACCTGAATTTCGTCTATCGACTCGGCGTCGCTGTCGGAAGTGTCGTTCTCTTCCTCAACGACAGGCTGTTGAGCCATAATCTTTGCCTGTTGTGCGGCAATGACTTGTTTGCGGAGGTTCTCTTCCGCTCGGGAAAATCGCTCTGTTGAACGTTCATGTTTTGACTGGCGTTTCTGTGCCTGCTTTTTGGCAGTGGCATCAGCGGCTTTTTGACAGTCACGGATGTGGTGATCATCTTCATGGCAGTAAGCACAATCACGTTTCTGGGGTGCGACCGTTGAATGTCTTTCGATTGGCCTCGTCTGCTTTGCACTGTATTTCATTCTTTTGGGAAAGGTCTGAGTGTTGTTACTCAGTTTGAAAGTGCCTCTCCACGCCCCCTGTGGGGCGACAGAGGTGGCGGCAGCGTGGTGTCCAGATGAGTTGTAGTTGGTAGGGAACTGGTGACGGAAGTCCCTAGAGCCACGCTGTGAGAGAAGTTGGGCAGGTGACTTATACTCAGTGTTGACTCTGAGAGGCCGGCGTGGCTGCTGACGAGAACGACGAGTGACGATAGTGAAAGCAGACATTCCGAAAAGAAGTACCGAACTGTGTAGGGGGTAGTTAAGTTATAGGTTGTATATCGAGTATACAAGTATAGGAGAGTAAGAATACTTACAGAAAGTAAAGAATAAAAACTTCAATTTTTTCTTTTATTTTTAACCTGGTTTTGAATCCCAGGTTATTTTTTCCTGGTTTTTAAATTCCAGGTAAAATTTAAGTTCAATTTCAAAAAAATTGAAGATTTCAAAAAAAATTTGCTGGATTCCCTAGATTCCCAGGTAAAATTTTAATTCCAGGGGAAAATTTTACTTTTTTTCGAGTAAGAAAATTGAAGTTGAAAATGACTATTGAAAATCAAGTATAAACACTTTCATACAATTCACAAAAACCAACCGAGTTCTCACACATAAACACTATATAAACATGTCTTTCTCTATCACTCTCTCTACTGCTGCTACTAAGTCCGCTTACCAGCGTTTTGGCGATGCTTTTATTACCGCACTGACGCAGGCAATGCCGGGTCTGGATATGGCTCAGTGCCAGTCCATTCTCAGCGACGTCGTTGGCACTGTCGGTCGTAAGGCACCTAAGGAGAAGAAGGCACCTAAGTCTAATAAGTCACCTAAGGTCGCCTCTCCTAGCAAGCGCGACCTGAAGAAGGTCGAACTTATCGGCGAACTGAAGTCGTACGGCGCGTTTGCGGGAGAAATTCCGGACGTCGCCTCCGCCACCATCGGTGCCATCCGTAAGCAGATTGTTAGTGCTAAGAAGGCACAGAAGTCAGCCGCAAAGGCGGCTAAGGCTGCAAAGGAGGCAAAGAAATCCCCGAAAAAGGCCAAAAAGGCTAAAAAGCCAAAGGCCTCCTCTGAGCCTAGCAAACGTGACCTGAAAAAGGCAGAACTTCTCACCGACCTCACCGGTCTAGGTGGTTCGCTCGAGGAGGGAAAGACTCTTGCCGACTACTCAGTCACTGACCTCCGAAAAATGATTAAGGAGGTAACTCCTAAGAAAAAGAAAGGTCGCAAGGCTACGAAAAAGGCTGCCGAGGCTGCTGACCATGAGGCGCTCCTTGCCACTCTAGCCAACTCTATTAAGGCTGCTGAATCTGAATACACCGCCCCCGCAGCAGCGGTTGTTTCCGAGCCTGAATCTAGCGAGGCTATCGCAACTACTGCATCCTCAAATGAAACCGATGGTAAGGTAGTTACCACTAAGGTGGAAGAGCATGTTGACGAGGTTCAGTTCTCCGATTCTTCCTCAGATGAGGAGGAGGACTCAGAACTCGAACTCGACTCTGACTCTGACAGCGATAGCGATGACGAGTAAATTCAAAAAAAATATAAAAATATAAAAATAAAAAAACCAAAAAAAAATGAAAAATACAAAAAACCAATAAAAAATAAAAAATAAAAAATAAAAAAAAAAACAAGGCACCATTGTACATAGCCTTTTTTCATTTACGTATATAACATAGGGTTTTTATGAGAAAATTGAAAAAAAAATTCTAAAAAAATTTTTTAATATACTCAAAACAATACGCACATGTCACTCTCTGACCACGTTCAACGTTTCAAAAATTGGATAGACATCGCAGGTCTAGACTTAAAAGAACATCAACTACAGGGAATAGAATGGGTTTTCAATCGGGAACTTCAAACAAAACGAGGTTCGCCGGGTGGATTTCTCTGTGATGAGATGGGTCTAGGAAAGACCATACTCATGCTAGGAGCCATTGCGTGTAATCTGAAAAAGCGAACACTAATCGTTATGCCCAACTCTCTGTTGGCACAGTGGGACGAGGCCATTCAGAAGTTTCTAGGAAATGGCATTGCACCACTCGTCTACCATGGAGAAGTGGCACGGGATTTCACTGTCGATGAAATAGGTCGCTACCCTATTGTGATTACTACCTACGGTATGATTGCAAAAAGAAAGGACGAAAAATACAGGTCAAAACTGTGGGAGTTTGAATGGGAGCGCATCATTTTCGATGAGGCTCATCACTTAAGAAATAAAAGAACTCGCCTTTTCAAGGGAGCCCTGATTCTCACAAAAAAATCCGGTATTAATTGGATGGTGACAGGAACACCAATTAACAACGACCGAAAAGATTTCTATAACCTGTGTGTTATTCAGGGGATGAGCAAATCCTTCCACATGAGTGCTGCGCAAATTTGTGAAACTGTTAAGAGTAGTGTAATGAAAAGAACGAAAAAACAAGTTGGAATTAAAATGCCTGACCTTAACGAGCATATAGTAGAGGTTGCATTTGAAACCGATAAAGAAGAATCTTTCGCAAAAAACATTCACAATTTGATGAATTTCTCAACAGTGACAGAAGAAAATGTGGATGAAATCATTGCACAAATGGGTTCGAAAATGCAATACCGTTTCCCAATTATGATGCTCATGCGTCAGTGCTGTGTATATCCCAAACTCGCAGTAAAATATTTCAGAAAAAAATTCAAAAAAGATTGCAAAAATCTAGGGGTGAAAGAGAATTTCAAAGATATTAGTCACAGCAAAATCAATGCTGTGATTAATAAAATCGTTGAAAACCGTGGAAATGGTAAGAAAAAACTTGTCTTTTGTCTTTTCATTAAAGAGATGGAATTGCTCGCCAAAAAGTTGACTAAGTTGGGGATCACAGCACAAACTGTATGTGGTTCAACTCCCAAAAAATTGCGAAAAGAAAGACTTCGTGTACCCGATGCTGGTGTTGAAGGACCGGAAGTTTTATTGGTTCAGATTCAAACCGCATGTGAGGGACTCAATTTGCAACACATTAGCGAGGTATATTTCACTACACCTCATTGGAACCCGGCTGTAGAAGATCAGGCCGTCGCCAGAGCCCACAGAATCGGTCAGAAAAATGCTGTAGATGTCTATAGATTTGTATCTAAATTCCTCAATAGAGGAGATGAACATAATGTAACATTGGATGAATATTGCATGGAGGTTCAAAAAAAGAAGCGCGAAATTGCTAAAATCATTCAGTAAAAAACACAAAAACACAAAAACACAAAAACACAAAAACACAAAAACAAAAACACCGCTTTTTTTTATTAATAAAATGCTTTAAGAAAATTGAATAAAAAATAATAAAAAAATGCATGTACTATTCACACAACAACGACGTACACAACAAAACTCTAACTATTTCAATCATGGTAAAACATTGGATGATTCGCGTTGGCGACGGTTTAAACTTCATTAACAGTAGATATGCTGTATGGGGAATAAAACGGGGAAGAGGAGGTTGTCTTAAATCTATTGTACAAAAATTCAATCCGGGTGATATTTTGTGGTTTTTCACTAGCAAAAAGTTTGGAGGAAAGTTTATCGGTATGGCTGAGTACACTCGCATGTACGACAGAAAGGACGAACAACTTGTGAGAATTCATACTCTCACAAACTCTGAGCAAAATTGGACCGGAAGCGATGATTGGAGCATTCAAATCCACTATAAAAATTTGTATTTAGTATTTTTAAAACAAACTATTCCGGTATCTATTCAACATCCTGCAATTATTTTCGACTATGAAAATTTTGCTGATTCTGTAGAAGGTGATTTGATTGAACAATTCAGATGCTTCAAAGGATGGGGTACATGCATAGAAAGACCTGCATGGGAGTAAAAAAACAAAAAACACAAAAAACACAAAAACACAAAAACAAAAACACCGCTTTTTTTTATGCTAAAAACTCAATAATATTATATTAGGTTAACATAGATGTTTGATAATAGGAAAGTAATAGTAACATTGACTACTATTCCATCTAGACTAAAAAATATAAAAGAGGTTATTATATCATTATTAAAACAAACAATAAAAGCAGATGAAATTGTTTTAAGTTTACCATCGAAAAGTTTACGAGAACCTAATCTTGTTTATGAACTTTCACATGAACAAAAAATATTTTTTGATACAAACAACATAACAATATTAAGACCTATAAATGACTATGGACCTGCTACAAAATTGTTAGGTGTTTTGGAGCGAGAATTAGAACGACCGGTAAACACTGAAACTGAACCACTAATAATAACAGTTGATGATGATAAAAAATATGATAAAAATACTGTACGTGATTTATTGGAAGGTTGGAAAAGACATCCAAATTCTGTTGTTGCCAGAAAAGGAGGAATAATTACATTTGGAGAGATAAATGAAAAGATGAAAAAAATTTTACATTCTATAAAAAAACTAAAAAAATCATTAGACTTATTAAAATATAACGAAAAATTTTTTGCAGGATGTCATGTTGATAAAGACACATGCATAGATATTGTTTTTGGTACTGGAGGAGTTGTTTATAGACCTTCATTTTTTTGTAAAAATATTTTTAACATTATCGAAAATAACAAATTATTTCCTACAAAAATGTTTTTATTTATTGATGATATTTATTTGAGTGCTTTTTTATCATTAAAAAAAATAAAAAAATTTGTTATCATGTTTGAAAAAACAGAATTTTTAATGAGTAATTCTAATTTTATAAATAAAAGTTGTATAATTGATGAATCAACCGATAATAGAGAAATTAATCCTTTGATAGATATTAACAAAATTACATTAAAAAACTTAAATAGTTTAGAAGCAACTCACTACGTTTATAATTTTTTAAAATTAACAAATCCTGAATAATTACTTTTTTTTTAGTTTTGCAAAAAGTTTTTCATAATGATATAATAAAGTTTTAGCCTCTGCTAATTCTATACCTATATATGGTTCGTTTGCTGAACCATCCCAGTTATGAGTTGGTCTTTTATGATTAACAAAATGAATTAAAAAATCTCCTGTTATATATTTCTCTCCACAACAAGAGCATGGATATGAATTTATTTTACGTTGTGGAATAATAGATATTTGTTTCTTATATTTTTCTTTTTGATAATTTACATAGATACCATATTGGTCATTTAATCTCATAATACCTTTATTAATTTTAATTGGTTGAGGCGGATAACTCTCATAAACATCATTTAAAAACTCATTTGTTATTTTTGTATTTTTAATTAAAAAGTTTCCAGAATTTATCATGTTTTTATCTTTTGTTATTATCATAAAATTATTACTAGAATATTCATTAATTATATCTTCTAATTTAATGTCAAAATTCATAATATGCGCATCACCATCGCTGTGAAAAATCCAATCATATTTATTAATATATTTTTCTAATGCTTTAATTTTTGACCAATGTGGTTTTCTTGTTTCATCTAATGTTTCATTAATTAAAATAAAATCATAGTTATGTCTTTCGCAATAAATTTCTTTGCTTACAGTTGCAGATTTCCATTTTTTTTGATATTCTTCACCAATTAATATCGTTAAAACTGCTAATTTCATATATATTTCAAAGATATATGAAATTCTATTTGTACCCATTTACAAATATTCCTCATAAAATTAAATGGAGTTACGATAAATTTTTTTTTAATAGATGGATTAAAGAATCTATATTAGCATTAACACAACATGAACTAAGAGTTGATAATCCTGAAGATGCAGATTTTTTTATTGTTTCATTTACACTTATGTTTTTATCTTTTGTTAGTTTTAATAAAAATCGTGTAGAAAATGAATTAAAAAAACTGAAATATTGGAATAATGGTAAGAATCATATTGTATTTGATTTAACTGATTTGTCAGAAACTTTTTATGATAACAAAAATTTAATTGTATTTAAATCTGCTTTTTCGGAGAGAAATTATAGAAAAACAAAAGATGTAAGTATTCCACAATTTCCTAGATATAGTTTTAATAAGAAATTTTTAAAAAATTATTGTTATGAAAAAAATAAATTAGTTTGTTTTAAGGGTAATCCTAGAACTGGTAAAAACTTAATTAGAGAAAAATTATTTTTAATGAATGATAATAAAAATTTTTTTATTAAAGAATTTAACAATGACCCAAATGATTTTGAATTCAATATTGTTAATAATCTCATGCGTATAAATGTTTCAGATGATGAATTTAGTTATTTAAATTTACTTTTTAAATCGAGATTTTGTTTACTACCTAGAGGAAATGGATGGGCATTATCTTATAGACACATTGAAGCCATGAATGCTGGTTGTATTCCTGTTATTATTTCGGACAGTTATCAATTACCTTTTTCAGAAAAAATAGATTGGCATTCATGTTCAATTAAAATTAAGGAAGATGAATTAGATAATTTATTAGATATCATTAAAAAAAATCTCAGTAGAGAAGATGAACTTAGAAGTAATGTTAAAAAAGTATTTGAAAATTACTTTTTAACAACAAAAAAAATCATTGATACTGCAATTGATATTTATGTTGATAAATCCCGTTTAAAGATGTGAATCAATAATATATGATAAATATTCTTTTGCTTTTTCTTTATCTTGAAAATATGTAGCATATTGCACTTTTTTATTTGACATAGGAAAACTAACCTTAAAACGATTATCATTTTTCGAAACTGTTACATGACTTTGTGAGTCGTCCTTATGAAAAAATGATAAAATATTATTAGATTCATTATTTTCTATATAATTTTTTTCGATTAACCTTTTCTCGTGCCGAATAAACATAATTATATGTAATTAAAATGTTGATGTATTTAAACTTGTTTTATTATTATTTTGTTGATATTCTTTCTGATATTGTTGTACTAGATAAACAATATGGTCTGTAATTGTATTATTTTGATTATATTGAATAGTTTTAATTTTGTCACCCTGATCAACATATCGTCTAAGACCTACATGTAAAATTAGATTTTCATCTCTGTATCCAAAAGCCCTAAAAGGATATAATTTAGTAATTGTTCCTTCAATACTAACGCTAATTCTTTTTGACCCAAATCCAAAATTTTTATTATTATTAAAATCTTCAAAACAAAGTTTAACAAGGTTTTTATTTTCAGTAGACATTGTGTTTTTATTTGTATATGAAAGTTGTGATAAAGTGGTTGACATATTACATTTTTTTTTTATTTAAATTTTATATCAATTTTCTTATTACATATATATATATCATGTTTGAAGAATATATGGAATTTGTTCAAAAATTTAATGTCTTGGGTTTAGCAATAGGTTTAATGATTGGTAGTAATTTAAAAGATGTTGCTGGCGATTTTATTGATGATATTTTAATGCCCTTTGTAAATCCAATTTTAAAACAAATAAGCAATGGAAAGGAAGGAGATGAAGAAGGTTTAACTCTTTCTATACCTAAAACAAATATTAAACTCAAATTAGATAAAGTAGTTGCATCAGTTATTAAATTTGCATGTTTATCTATTATGATTTTTGGAATGATTAAATTAGGTGTAAAACTCAAGAAACCAACACAATGGGTTTCCGTTAGAAACTTTAAGGAAATGAAAAAGGTTCTTTCAAAATAGATTTAATAGTAAAATTTATTATCTTACTATTAAATAATAACATGTTACATATATCTAAAAGATTTTATTCTTTTGGTAGATATATTGTTACTAGAAATAAGAAAAGGTTATTAAATGAAAACAAAAATAAAAAAATAGTTGATAAATTTTTTGAAAAAAATGATAAAAATAAAAAAATAAGAGAAGCGTTAAAATATGGTAATAAAGAATTGGGAAAATATAAAAAGTAGCCGCCATTGGGGATTGAACCCAAGACCTCCGCATTACAAGTGCGATGCTCTACCACTGAGCTATAGCGGCGACTATTTTAGTATGAAAAAATCTCTTTATATGATTATATATTTTAAAATTTTAATATATAATTTTGAATTACAATGAAGTACTAGACAATTCGCCAAAAACAAATACTTGTGTATCGGTTGGTTCTTCTCTTGTCATGTCAACTGTGGGAGGAATTGTGTTTTTGATTTCAATTCCTGTTCCATCCGCAGATACAAAATCGAACTCAGGTATTTTTATTTCTTTATTTCTTTTTTTAATTTTAATATTTGATTTTTCGGAATTTTTTCTTTTTCGATTAGATATTCCAAAGTTAATTGGATTAGTATACGTTGTAAAGTTTTCGATTCGTACTTTTTCATAGTAGTATCCCTTCATGAATTCACCGTACAGCCCTGGAGAGTAAGAACTTCTGTAAAATTTTCT
>Ga0315315_10001923_pt1 | contig 19087 bp, 23 predicted proteins | sample M140m3416metaG_FD_203699 | JGI IMG/M metagenome (GOLD analysis project Ga0315315, IMG submission 203699) | Ammonia-oxidizing marine archaeal communities from Monterey Bay, California, United States - M1 40m 3416 | ecosystem: Environmental > Aquatic > Marine > Intertidal zone | place: USA... | reverse complement strand
CCAGTACAGTAAATATCAGATTTACTTGTTCTGGAAAGTTTTTGAATGATATTTTTTTTTCTAAAAATAAAATCACCTGCTAAACCTTTAATAGGTTTTGTTGGAATAATCATACATAGAGGTTGACCCTTTTTGTAATAATCATTTTCAATTTTTTTAAAATCAATATTAGTTACGTTGTCACAAGTTAAAACATAAATTGGTGAATTTAATGATTTAAATATCGAATTAAATATCCACCAAGAGTTACCTTTTTTATCTGTATTTATGATTGAAGAAACTTTTTCTTCAATCAAATGCTTAGCTAAAATAGGTCCTTTATAGCCAACTGAGATATGAATATTGTCTATATATTTCTTAAGTTTTCTTATACCGTTAGCAATTAAAGATGATTGTTTAAATTTGACCAAACCCTTAGGAATTTTTTTTGTAAGCGGCATTAGTCTGGTTCCACGCCCAGCTGCCATAATGAATGCATTATTAATCTTTTTATAAATCATTAGACTGCAGTCCAAAATTAATTATTTTTTCAATTTCAGACTGTGATAATCTTTTTGCATTTTGCGAAGATACTACTTTTTTAAGGGGTTTTTTCGAAATTTCATTAAAATCAATAACAAAATATTTTTTATTCTTAATTCTCATTTCTTTGGCAAATTTCAATTCATCTTCACCTATTAAGAATTCATCTAATCTATCACCTTTTCTAGATTGAATTATTTTATACTTTCCCCCAAATTTTTTTGTCCAAACTTTAAGAAACTCAATCATTTTAGTTGATTTCATCTCTGCAGAAAGAATTTTTCCATTTAATTTATCTTTTAGTTTTAAGGCTTGATCAACAAGACTAACAGCTTCATTAACAGAGAAAAAAAATCTTCTCATATATGGACCAGTTGTAAGAATAGTTCTATTTTTTTCAAACATTTGCTTCCATATAGGTAAAACAGAACCAGTGGACCATGCAACATTACCATATCTCACACAAATAAATTTAGTTTTACCATAGGATTTAATTGATGAAAAAAGTCTTTCCATACAAGACTTACTTAATCCATAAATATTCTTAATTGGCGGAGATGCTTTGTCAGTAGAAACACCAATAACAGTTGGAATTTTTTTATTTATACAGGCTCTAACTACATTGGTTGAACCTAAAATGTTTACATCTATACATTCAAAAGGAAATTCTTCAGAAAGATCAACAAATTTTGTTGCCGCAGCATGGATAACTATATCTGGTTTTGTGTAGTTTAAACAATCATTGACTGATTCTATGTTAGAAACATCAAGTGGAACAACTTCACAATTAGTTAAATTCTTAACTAAAAAATTTTGCTTATTATTACGCGCACCAAGGAAAACTTTAAATTTTTTCTTATAAAAGATAGCTAAATTCCTTCCAAGATAACCTGTACCACCTGTAATTAGAATTTTTTTCATTATTAAAAGCTTTAAATTTGTTTATAATTTTAAATTATATAATGTCTATAGTTATTCATATACCTTTTTACAATCTAATTCCTGAAAAAAAAGAAGGGTATAGAAACTTAACACGCTTTGATTATTTAAAGGAAAACATTATAAACTTAAAAAATCTTTCAATAAAAGTAGACATATTTATTCATACACATAACGATTTTCTAGATGATAAAGATTTAAAAGCCAAAATAATTAAACATGAGATTAAAAATGAGGATCTTAACAAAGGATATTTAACTTGGTTATGTAGATCATTAATGGAAAAACAAAAAGATGAATACCAATATTTTATGTATTTAGAACATGATATTAGATTTTCAGAAAAAAATTTACAATATTGGCTTAAATATCAGGAATTATTAGCCAAAAAACAATTTCATTTAGGTTTTTTTATTTATGAAATTAACAAGTCAGACAATCACAATTACAGTATTCATATAAATAAAAAATTAGATAAATTGTTTGAGATAGATAGTCAAAAATTTATTGTAAATGATTTAGAAAATTACTGTTGTTTTTGGATTTACACTAAAGATCATTTTCATACTTTTTTAAATTCTAAATGGTGGTCATTTAAGAAAAGAGCTAATAATTTCAGACATAATTACGGTATAACAGAAAGATCTTCAATCGGTTTTCATGCTTTTAATATGAATTATTTTAAAGCTACTTTGATACCTGAGATTAGTGAACAACCACATCCAGACTCTTTTATTGAACATATGACAAACAATTACTTTGATAAATTTTCTCAGATAGAAAGAGAGAATTATACTGATATAAGAGGAGTATGTAAGTTCAAAGTTGATGAGATGCTTGAAAGTTTTGATAAAAGAAAAAAATTAAAGGATAATTTTTATTTGATCAAAATACTTAAATTGTTTTTGTGGAAGTTTAGATTTATTTCTAGAAAGATTAACTGACCCATTTCTGGGCCAGTCAATTATCTATTAGAACAAGGGGAGTTGTTTTTTAGAACTGTTCTGACTCAGTAGAGCCATCCATTGCTGTAGTTGAGCTTTTTCCGCTGCTAATTGTATTTGATACAGCATCAAAATAAGAAGTACCCACTTCTCTTTGATGTTTAACACTTGTGTAACCATCTTTCTCACGAGCAAATTCTTGTTGTTGTATTCTCGAATAGGCTGTCATTCCTTCTTTTTTATATTTTTCTGCCAATTCAAAAATTGCAATATTTTGAGTATGAAACCCGGCTAATGTAATGAATTGAAACTTATATCCCATTTTACTTATTTCTTTTTGAAAAGAAGCTATCTGACTGTCAGACAAGTGCTTCTTCCAATTAAATGAAGGAGAACAATTATAAGCTAAAATTTTTCCTGGAAACTTTTCATGAATAGCATCAGCAAATTTTTTTGCCTCTTCTAAATTTGGTGTTGCAGTTTCACACCAAATTAAATCTGAGTATGGTGCATAAGCTAAACCTCTAGATATAGCTTGATCAATACCTGCTTTGACATAATAAAAACCTTCAGGAGATCTTTCTCCAGTTAAGAATTCTTTATCATTTTCATCATGGTCATTGGTAATTAATTTTGCAGCATTAGCATCTGTTCTTGCTAAAATTATTAAAGGAACATTTGCTATATCAGCTGCTAATCTTGCTGCCTTTAAATTTTTAATCATTGTACCAGTTGGGACTAATACTTTTCCACCCATGTGACCACATTTCTTTTCACTTGCTAACTGATCTTCAAAATGAACTCCAGCAGCTCCAGCTTTTATAAATTTTTTCGCAAGTTCAAAAACATTTAATGGACCTCCAAACCCAGCTTCGCCATCAGCAATTATTGGCAACATATAATCTATTTTTTTATCTTCTTTCATGTCACCATCAATTATTTCCATGTGTTGAATTTGATCAGCTCTTGTTAAAGCATTATTCATTGATTCAACTAACTTTGGCGCACTATCATAAGGATAAAGAGATTGATCAGGGTACATTTCACCAGCACTATTAGCATCAGCGGCTACTTGCCAACCACTTAGATAGATTGCTTTTAAGCCTGCTTTAGCATGTTGAACGGCGTGATTACCTGATAATGAACCAAGTGTATTTACATAAGGTTCAGAATTTAACAAATTCCAAAGTTTCTGTGATTGTTGATTACATAAAGAATACTCTATTTTTAATGAACCTCTTAATCTTTCCACGTCTTCGGGAGTATAATCTCTTTTAATTCCAGCAAATCTTTTTAAGTCATAAGAGACATTTTCTGCACTCATTATTATCCTTTATTTAAATATTTTTGAGTAGTTATTAATGAAGAAAGTTGAACGAATTAGAACTAGTTTGAGTCGTTTAGGGTCTCAACTAGATCTTTCATTCCACTTGAACCCCAATCACAATGATCATCTCTCATGTAGATACCTCTGCTATTATGTTTAGCAAAGTCCTCATGTTTTATGATTTGAGCTTCATTTTCACTGTTTTTTAATTTTTCGTCCATGTAAATCTTATAATTTACAAGATTTACAAAATCCATAAAAAAGTTAAAAAAGCTTGTAAATCAATAAAAAAAATTGTAAAAATAAATTTACAAAATTTACAAATAGAAAATATGAGTCAATTAAATTTAAAAATTGGTCCAAAAATCAAGGCTTTTAGAAGACAGTTGGGTCTTCAAGCCAATAAATTAGCAGAAGATTTAAACATCTCTCCTAGCTATTTAAACTTAATAGAAGGAGGAAAAAGGAAAATTGATGGGGATTTGTTACTAAAAATTTGTGAGAAGTTAAATATTGAGCTTTCTCAACTTACCTCAAAAACAGATATAAATTTAGAAAATACTTTATCAGAAATCTTAGATGATAAATTATTTGAAGATCTAGACATATTAGGGCCAGAGGTAAAAGACCTGGTGAGCACTAATCCAAAAATTGGAAAAGCTATTGTAAGGTTAGGTGATATTTTAAAAAAGAAAGATCATGAATTAGTTAACAAAATTGAAAAAATATCTGGAAAAATCGTAGACAATAGAAAGAATTCTTTTCCAGGAGAAGTTATTTCAGATTTTCTTCAAGAAAATAAAAATTATTTTCCAAAACTAGAAGATTTTGCAAATAAAGTTTTTGAAAAGGTTCAAAAAAATAATCGCACAAGATATATTGCATTATGTGATTATTTAAAATCAGAATACGGAATTACTGTCAAAGATGTAATCCCTGAAGAAGATAAACCTTTTTCAAAAATTTTTAATAAAAACAAAAAAGAACTTTTATTAAGTGATTATAGTTCGCTTGAAACAAAAAAACTTCATGCAGCTGCACAAATTTCTCAAGAAGGTGCAAATAAAGAAATTGAAACATGTTTATCAAATTTTACTTTTCCATCCGAAGAATCAAAAAAGTTAACAAAAGTTGCTTTACTTAACTATTGTGGTGCAGCTATTTTAATGCCTTATAAACTTTTTCATTCCGAATGTAAAAAACTTAAATATGATTTAGAGCTGTTACAAAACACATTTGCAACTTCATTTGAACAAGTAGCGCATCGAGTAACTTGTTTACAAGATCCAAAATTACCTGGAATACCATTTCATTTTTTAAGAGTTGACATGGCAGGTAATATTTCAAAAAGATTTTCTTTATCTGGAATAGAAATTCCAAGATATGGTGGAGCTTGTCCAAGGTGGAATGTATATTCGGCTTTGACAAGACCAGGAGTTATTCAGGCTGCTGTAAGTAAAATGACCAATGGTGAAAAATACGTTTGCATAGCAAGAACTGTTGAAAAAGGAATCGGAAGATTTGGTCAATCAAAAAGTATTTTGTCAATAGGCTTAGGTTGTGAAGCAAAATATGCGAAAGATTTTGTTTATACTGAGAATATAAATGTAAATGATAAATCAACAGAAATTCCTATAGGTGTGTCATGTAGAACCTGTGATAGATTAGACTGTTCTCAAAGAGCTTTTCCTCCATTACACAAGAAATTTGATGTCGACATTAATTCTAGAGGGGTGTCTGTTTATGTTGGTGACAAAAATTAAAAAAATAAATCATGTTAAAATTTATTATTCCAATAATTATAGTTTTTTGTATTGTCCTTTTTTGGGAAAAAATAAATGAATTTTTTTATGAAAAGTTTAAGATTAAAATAAATTATATAATTTTATCTTTATCTTTAATTGTCATATTTATTATTTTCACTTTATTATATTTTTGATTATGAATAGCTTAGATTATGAATTAGTTGAGTCAGAAGGTGTATTCACATATAAAAACCTTAACACAACCATAGGATTTGTAAGATTTAATAAAGCAGGAGAAATTGAGTATATTTTTGTTAACCCAATCTTTAGAAAAAAGGGTTTTGCAAAAAAATTACTTCAATTAGTATTAAAAAAAACAGAAAAAAAGCTAGTTTTTCAAGAACCTATAAGTCCTTTGGGATTTAAATTATTACAATCAATAAATTCTCCAAACTAGTAAAAAATGTTTGTGGTTATTTCTTTAACTTTAAGACCTGACCGTACTTATTTTTTTTCTTATAACCCTCTGTAGCACACCAAATAATCATGATTATTGTGCCTATTAAAGGTATGATACTAATTAGTTGTAACCAACCTGATTTATCAATATCATGAAGTCTTCTAGCAGTTACAGCGATATAGGGAAGCAATAATCCAATTAACAAAATTAATTCTACAATTGGATCAATTAGAAATCCCACCATCCAAACAAGAATTGTAAACAAATAAAACCACCAAAATTCTGATCTTGAAGCTCGCCCGTTGAAATCAGCATACTTAAAAAAACAAATTTCTATAGATTTTAAAAAAGTCATTTAGACTATATAGAATATTTGAGCATTTAATAATAGATATAATATTCCGCCCCAAATTTTAATCATTTTATTAATTTTCATTACTCGAGTCTGGTTTTTTGAAATAAATTTACTGAAAGCAATACTTAAAAAAACTGGAATACAGCAAAAAACATAAGATAATAATATAAACCAATCCATATCAGTTAAATATTCCAGTTTTGGTAAGTCGTCTTGAAAAACAAAATTATAAGCAATCAAAGCGAGCAAAGATATTATTGAAGTATTTAATCTTGCCTCATATTTTTCTGTCGGTATCCATAGAACATACCAAGCAACACAAAGTATTAAAAAAACTGGTAACATTATCTTCCATACATAATGTTGAAAATTTCGTTCAATTGTTATTTCAATATCTAAAATATTTTCTGTTACAGATTCAAATTTTTGATTATAAAAATTAAATTTGTCATCAGATAAAATTTTACTTTTAATAATAACTCCATTATCAGGAATTTTCCAAGCCTTAAGTTTATTAATTTCAGGTTTTAAAAAATTTTCTAAATTTCCAAATACTCCTGGTGAAGGAGAAATAAAAGTTAATGTACCAATATCTTTATTATTTTCAAAATTTCGATTTGTATAATTATTAACACCAGTTTTAATTCTTATGATAAGTTTTTGTGTATCAAAAGGAAACTTTCTAAAATCAAATGATTGTCTAAAAAACCCAACTCCTTTTTCTGTTCTTAGAGTTCGTAATTCATTATCATCAATTGTAATTTGAAAAACAGGATTTGCTAAAATTTCTTTGTTTTTTAATCCCTCTCTTACATCTGCATCGTACTTAAATTCATCAAACTCTACTGTTTCTAAAGGCCAGTTATTTCTATCTCTTGCATCATGACAAATGTCAATTAATAATTGATCACTATAATAATCTGTACCTCTCAATGTTTTGTTTAAATCTTTTCTGGTATTTGCAAATTTAGAAATAAAAGACATCTCTAAAATACCTTTTGAGGTATCAATATTTTGAATACTTAAAATCTCAAAATCAGCTAATTGAAAATTATTAAATTTGTAGGGTTTAGACTTAATTGAAACTTTATTACCATTGTCTAATTCAAAATTCGTTTCACCTTTTAAATAAGTAAGGTTGATTATTTCCTTATCTTTAAGTTTAGAGAGATCTTTGTTATTAATCTTTTTTATAGCAGTTTTGCTAGGTTCAAAGTTTTTAGTATCAAATAAAGAATACCTTATAATTGGATAGTTTTCTTTGTTTCTTTTTATGATTATTTTATCTCTTTTGTTTTTATTCCAGTCAAACTCAAAATGAATTCCAGAGTCATTTCTGGTCTCATTGTATTCTGTATTTCGAACATCTTCGTCAATTAAGAATTGAATTGTGTTATTTCCACATAAAGGTTCTTTTGAAAATGAAGCTGATGGAAAAAAAAGTGCTTTATTGAATATTATAAAGACTATTAAGTATTTAATTATATATTTAATTTTCACAAAATTAATTTAATTTTTTATAATAAAGATGTAAATTAAAGAATTTAAAAATGGCTAAAATAAGAAAAACAGCATCGATCGAAAATGGCATAATGCAGGTTTTAAAGATTTTGAAGGAAGATGAAATCCAGGAGACAATTGGAAAAAGTTCTTCTTACTTAAGAAAATGTAGTGATCCCAATCAACAACAGCAAATTGACCATAACGACTCTATTAAACTTGATATAGCTTGTATCAAAAAAGGTAAAGCACCACCTTTGTTTATTGCTCATGAATATATCGTTATAAATGAATCTGATAATTTAGACTCTCATAAACAAAACGATATTGATGAAATGTTGGTTAAATCAACAATACTTCATGGAAAACTTACTGAGGTAGTCAAGCAAGCAGAAGATCCAAAAAGTGATAAAGGGATAGAAATATCAAAGTTAGAAAAAAAAGAAATAATGGAAGCAATTAAAAACTTAGAAGACAAAATAATGAAAATAAAAATTACAGTAGATCAAAAGTAATTTTAAATGTTTTCAAACTTGTCCCACTCACCATCTTCATTAAAGTCATAAGCGATAACATCTACTTTACCATCTTCATCTTCATCAATTTCAGCTTCATCAGCATTACCATTGTTATTAGTGTCTAATAAGATTATTTCAAAGTTTCCATCTTCATTCTTATCTATAGCTACTATTTCAATGATACCATCTTCATTTTCATCTCCATATGCTACTTCATAAATATTATTATTATTATCATCAACTAACCAAGCATCAATAACACCATTCTTGTTTACATCCACTTCTCTAGCATCAGATAAATTAACAGAACCTTTGTTGGAAGTCTTTTTTTCCTTTTTCTTTATCCAGGTATTGCCCTTGTCCTTTTTCTTTATGTATGGATTTTTTTTCTTTTTAATTGGTTTTGGTTTTTCCTTTATAAAATCAATCACATCATCTATAGCTATTGCAAAATTCAAACCTTCTCCTTCTGCAGTAAATGTATTAACTCCTATTAATTCTTTATCTTTATTAAACAATGGCCCGCCAGAATTTCCTGGATTTATATTTGCATCAGTTTGGATTACATTTGCCTTATGTCGAGAATCTTTATAACGCCAATCATAGTTTGGTCTTACTTGACTTACGAATCCAGGTGAAAAAGTCCAAAGAAGTCCCTCAGGATGACCTATGGCAAATACGTTTTGACCAGGTCTGACATTCATAAATTTTCCATAATTTACAGGTTTAATTTTTAAAGGTAAATTTTCAACTTTTAACATTGCTAGATCTTTAGTCTTATTAACTTTAATTAATTTTGCTGAGTAAGAATCAACTTTATTGATTAGAAAATTTTCATCTACCATTTTTTTTGGCTTAAGCCATACACTCAAACTATCAGCTCCCTCAACAACATGCCAATTGGTGATTATTTTTAACTCTCCCTTATCTTTAATAACAAAGCCTGATCCTATACCATTAACTTTATTGTTTTTTAAATTTCCAATAAAGACAACACTATTAATATAATATTCATATATATCTTCTGCCCCTTTATATTTAGGTTGACTCCTATCTTTGTTGTTATTCTGTATTTCTTTACTTTTTTCGTTTAATGCTTCATTTAGACTATTAACATCACCTAAAATTTTATCAGCATTTTTATTATCAATAAGGTTTGTGTCATTTACATTATAATTCGCCTGAGAAACAATCTTAGACTTATTTATATTTCTAATGTCAAAAGCTTGAACATTAAAAGTAAAGAAAATAAAAATTATTAGATAAAAATTTTTAAAAAATCTCATATTTTATTTTTTAGATACAAATACAAAATCACCATTATTGTGACCCCAATTATACATAAGATGTAAATAAGGTTGCTGCCTCATTCCAGCATGAGCATAAGCAATGTTATTACCAATATCTCTTAAAGAAATAACCTTATTATTTTTTAGTGAATTTATAAAACTCATACCAAATATAGAGTGTTTTCCAGCACCTGTATCATCAACAGGTTCATTTTGACCAGAGGAAAGAACAATTCTAGCTCTTTTTTTTATTAATTTTTGATAAAGCATGTTTTTTTGTTTTTTTTTAATCTCGTTTGATCCTTTAGATACGGAAAAATAACATGAGTCTACCATCACTGCTAAGTGGTGTGCTGGAATATCTACTAAATAATTTTCTATATCGCTTAAATTTATCCAATTACGAATTGAGGCTTTTTGTGCATCAACTGGTATCCAATAAGATTTATTTCCTTTTACATCACCATGACCAGCATAATAAATTAATACATAATCTACATCAGTAGTCATTTCAGACAGTTTTTCAAAAGCTTCAAACATTTCATTTCTATTTGCATCTTTAACAATTAATACATCTTCAAAATTGTATTTTGTTTTTAATATTTTTCCAATTTCAGAGACATCATTTACAGGTGAGGTTAAGGAACTCCATTCTACTTTCTCATATTTTGAGTTTCCAATTAATAATGCATAATATTTACCAGTTATTTTTAAATTTAAATTATCATTTTCTTCTTTTGAAGAGTCTGCAAAAAGAGTTTTTTGAGACGTGGTAGTTTTATAATTTTCTAATTTTGCAATATTTTTTTCAATTAAGTTATTAAATTCAAGTGTTCCAGATCGTCCACCTTTAAACACAATGTTGTATCCTTTTCCATATTTACCATTGTTTTCAAAATTAATATCTGCTGCAAAGATTTCTTTATTTCTACATTTTATTATTGCCTTTCCTTTTAATTCATTAAAAGCAACACCTTTCAAAACATCAATTTGACATGTGGTTTTATTATCATCAAAAAAAGCAATACCATCATTAAGAGAGTAGAAATTGTTATTTTTAAATTTAAATTTTTTTGTTTTCTCTGATTTTTTATCAGAGTTGATATATCCATAAATATATTGAGCTTCTTCATTTTCACCTGGTTCTATAGCTATAGCAAAATATAATTCTGCTTTTGGAAGATTATTAACTGATTTGTGTTTTTTTAACTTTTTTTTTATATCTTTGACTTTATCTTTACTCTTTTTAGATATCCAAGATTTAGAATCTTTAATTTTTTCTTTTAGTTTTTTTTTATTTTCTTTTACTTCTTTTTTCTTTTTAATCCATGAAGAGGATTTATTTTCTACTTTTTTTACCTCCTCAGTTTTGTCTTTCTTTTTGATCCATGAATTTTCCGATTGAGCAAAAGTAATCAACCCAAAAAAAATTATTATTGATAAAATAATTCTTTTAATCATAAGCTAATAATACAAAAAAATACTAAGTATTTGAATAGTTTTTTTTATTAATTACAAGCAAGATTTTCTCTCATACCGAGTAATACTCCACCCCAAAAACCTGTAACTTCACTATTAGAATTATCTTTTCTAACATTTTGGCATTCAAGCATTTTCTTGGTTGTTAATATTTCTCTTCTTGTAGTATCAAGTTTCATAAGACAATTGCTAAACTCATTAGTTCCTATGGCGAAACCATAATATTCACAAGTTTTTATATCTTCACTTCTTTGATGTTCTGTTAATGAAATCTTATTTTCATTATTAGCGCCTCCACAACCACTTAATATAATTATGAAAATGATTAATAATTTTTTCATTTTAATTAATCAATAAAGTTAATATTAATATTGCATCAATGATAATAAGAATTTCGATCATTAAAATAATTTTCCCTCATCCTTTAATTTAGGCAATTCTTCTGGTGTTATTTTTTTAGCAACACACATTACTTTTCCACCTATTGAGAGCTCTCCATTGTTACGATCTATAGTAAAAAAACTAGCAGAAATATAATTTTCATCATATCTTTCAATTTTATCACTTTCTTTAAATTTTTTTGTTCTAACATTGTAATTAGAAGATAAATAAAATCCTGTTAATCTGTAATAACTATCGTTGCATTTTAGATATGTTGGTCCCTCAGAACTATGAACGATTGTTCCTATAGAACTAAATAAAACTATTCCTGCAAAGAATTTACTGTAAGCAAAAATTAATCTAGAAATTGAAGAAAAAATAATTTTCATAATTAGATCTTCCTCTCCCCTATATAAATAGGGAAGAAGATAAGATATTAGCCACCCTCCTTGTTAACATTCATTAATACAGTTCCGATTAAACCAAAAATAATTGGTGAAAATCTAGATGCAGAACCCATAAATGGAGTAAGGTTTAAACCCATCCATGATAGAGCAAAGTCTGCAGCAGCAAATACTAGAAATAAAGTTCCTAGCACTTGTAATACAGAAAAACTGTTAGTTTCTGTTTGAACTTTTATTTTTGTCATATTTTTTCTCCTTTTGTTGTTGTTTGTCATGACACATATTTAATTGTTTTAAAAAAAAAATCTTGTCCAGCTTTTAAGAAATTTTTGGACATTAAATATTGTTGTCCAAAAAATAAATTTATCTTGGACAAGTATTTAGAATTAAAAAATATAAATATGAGTTATGAAAAAAATTATTGCAGTATTGTTAATGTCTTTATTAACTAGTTGTGCAACAGGTACATACAGTAGTAGAGATGGTGACAATTCCAATTTAAGCCACGATACTTTATATTGCAAATCTTTGGCTAGATCGAGACACCCAGGTTATATCTGTAAAAATCCTTTAATGTGTACGATGGAAGAAGTGAATATTGTTTTAAATGATTTAACTCAATACCAAGCAGTATTTCAGAACTGTATGTTGAGAAAGGGCTATAATTATCAATAGATTTTATGAGTATTCATTCTTTTAAAAATATGATTAGCTTTGGTCCGGAGGGAAATTGCATGTGGGATAAATATCGCCATGAAACTAAGCAAACTATTTGTGTAATTGGTGTGCTAATTCTTTCAGCTAAACTATGTCGTGCTGATGGTCATTTTAGTGAGAGGGAAGAAGAAGAAATACTTAAAATTGTTCCTCACGAATCTCATCAAAAAAGAGTTTTAATTAGAATTTTAGAAGAAGCTTATAACGATCCTAATCCAATAGAACATGACGCTAAAAATTTAAAAGCATTACTTGAAGATGAGCATCCAGAATTTTTAGAATTTATAGTTGCAGCATTATATAAGTTAGCGCATACAGATCATGTTTACTCTGAAGCAGAAGATGAAGATATAAGATCAGTTGCCAATATTTTTGGAATTACAAAAGGTTTCTTTGATCAAGCAGAAGATACAATTAAGAAATATTTTATAAAAGCTAGCTCATCATTAAGAAATAAAAAAAAGGAAAATGTAAATGCCTAATCTAGATAACATATTTAATAAATTCTTCCCTCAATCACAAACAGGTTCAAAAGGAAAATTCTTAATTAGAATGGCATGGGCTATAGAGATAATGGTTGCTGTGATAGGTGTTTGTATTGGTTTAATAATGATTTTTGGATCAAAACAAGTTGATGGTGAACAAATTCAAACTGCTGCAGATTTAGCTAAATACAACGTTACTTTAAATGATTTTACGATTGGTTTAATCTTTTTAATTGTTGCTGTTGTTGAATTAACAAAAATCCCATTAGCCACTGCAGTTTATTATTCTGTAAGAGTTTTTTGGAGAGTTGTTTTTTTAATAGCACTTATTCTGGTTAATGTATCTACATTTGAAACTATAGTTACTGGCTTTGAAAGAATAAATAGAGAGAGAACCAAAATAGTTGATAAGTTAATAGTTGATTATAATAGTGTAAAAACACAGATCCAAAATATCAACGATAATGTTGAGGTAAATAATGTTAACGAAGAAATAAAAACTTTAATTGAAAGAAGAACAAAAATTAATGAAGACATAGGAAAAATAACACTCAACTCCCAAAAACAAATTCAAAGTGTAAAAGAGTCTGGTGCAAATCAAGCTAATATCGAGCAACTAAAATCTGAAATAGTAGATATAGATAGAAAAATTGAAAAACTAATAGATGCTAATACCGAACTTGATGGAAAAAAAGATAGTAAAGTTTGGGGATCAAACAAGAATAGTATTCAGGATAGTATTGATAATAATAAAGAAACAATTGCAAGGTATGAAGTAGATAGAAATAAAAAATCTGCTGAATTGCAAAATTTAATAAAAGCCTCAAGTATAGATAATGAAGGCGCAATAAATATAATTAATCAAGACAAAAATAATCAACTCAAATCTTTATTAGAAGAAAAGGAAGGGCTTGATAAAGAAATCAAAATTTTAGAGGAAGAAAAATTTAAGTATCAAGAAAATGATAAAAATAAAGCTCAAAGGTTAATTGATTTAAAAGATAAAAAAAATGAACTTATTGCAAAAATAGACGAGTTGGCACCTGATAATCAAGTTTTCAGAGTTGCTACATGGTTAAAGGGTTGGTTTGAAGTTGATTACAATAAAGAAATTGAAAAAATCAATATGAGGATATTCGAATTAGAACAACAAAAAGTAGAAACTATTACCGAAAGAGGATGGTTTGATAAATTATTTTCAATATTCAATAAGAATAGTAATTTAGATAATAAAGCAATCGATAGACAAATTTCAAGTTTACAAATTCAATTAAAAGATTTTGAATATAAAGCTGAAATGGCGATAAACACTGTTAATGAATCTGTTTATGCAGATTTACCAAGAGGAGCAATTACAGCTGCTTTCTGGTTATGGTTTGGAGTTTTAAGTTTTATAATTTCAGTAACAGGAACAATGTTAGCTTTTGCAAGTTTAGTATTATTAGATCCAAGATTACATGTGATAAGAAATAAAAAGACAGCTTATTGGAAAGGTGTTTCTTTAAGACTTTCTAAATTCTTTGTATTATTAAATAGATTTATCTGGGGCAGAATAAAAAGATTTAGAGATCCCAATGTTAAAATAGTCGAAAAAGAAGTCGAGGTAGAAAAAATTGTAGAAAAAATTGTTGAGAAACCTGTTGAGGTAGAAAAGATTGTAGAAAAAATTGTTGAGAAACCAGTTGAGGTAGAAAAGATTGTAATAAAAGAAGTAGAAGTTCCTAAAGAAATTGAAACTTTAAGAAAAGAAATAGTTTATGTTCCTTTACCAACAGACGATGAAGAGTTGTTAAAGAAAGGTCCTTTTAAAGCACCCAATTACGATAAAGATAAAAATAAAAAATAATGGCATATAAAGTTTTTGAAACAACATCGCATGATTACGACCCCGTAAACAAATATATCGATGAGAAAGCGAGATTAAGAAGAACAAAATCTACTTGGAGAAATACAAAATCTTTAGCATTGTTTCTCTTAGCTTTAGGGTTGTTTCTTATTTTAGCAGCATATGCTTACCATATTTTCAAAAAACCACATCCACTCACCAAATATAGCTCTGAAATTGTTAACAAAAAAAGTATTGAAAATGATTTAAATAAAGAAATTAGTAAAAAAAATGATTTAATAGAAAAAAAAAGTGAAGAATTACAATCAAATCCTGAAAATGAATTACTAAAAAAAGAAATTGAAAATTTAAAAAAAGAAAAGACTGAGATTGAAAAAAAACTTGAAAATGTTGTTTATGACGAGAGTGTTACTGTTTTTAAAAGTAAAGAACTTGGAGAATACACGGTAACTACAGGTTTTGCTTGGAATAAGGTAGATGATTTAAGATTTGGAAAAGAACATGATTCTGACTGGTGTTATTTAGAAAGTGATTTTACCTCAGCTAAATATTATTTTAATATAGAAAGAGAACAAAATGCTTTATTGAACGAACTTCGATTGACTAAAAATCAGGCAGAAAGCTACAAAAATCATTGCAAAAATTAAAATGAAAATATTCTCATTTCTATTTATTTTAATTTTTAGTTTTCAATCTTTATCCATAGCTGATGATATAAGAGACTTTGAAATTGAAGGAATGAGCATTGGAGATAGTTTATTAAATGATTTTACTGAAATTCAAATTAAAGCAGAAAAACAGTTAAACAAAAAAATTAAATTTTTAAGAATGAATATAAGAAAAAATTTAAAAACTTATGATGCTGTACAAGTATGGTGGAATAAAAAAGACAAAAAATTTGAAATTACTCACATAGGTGGAATACTAGAATTTGATAATGATATTAATAATTGTATAAAAAAACAAAAAGAAATCGGAGCGGATTTAAGAAAATCTTTTTCAAATGTAAAATTTAAAGAAAACAAACATGTATACAATGAAGATGAAACTATTTACCATTACAGACTAGAATTTCCAAATGGGGATTTAATAACTGTCCAATGTTATGAGTTTTCGGAAAGCTTTAAACAAAAACATAATTATATAGATAATTTGAAAGTTATGATTGTGCCAAAGGAAGTAAATGATCATTACCTGGATAATTTGTAATAGTTTAATCTTAAACGGCTACCATAATCCTGTACCAAGTGGTCTAATCATCCTAGCTATAAAAAAATAACTTCAACTTATCCAAAATCTTGACACACATAAGTAGTAGTGAGAAAGTGTTGTTTATGAGGATTTTTTTATCAATTTTAATTTTATTAATTAGCCTTCAATCACTAACTAGGGCAGATAGTATAAAAGATTTTGAGATAGAAGGAATGAGTATTGGTGATAGCGCTTTAGATCATTTTTCCCAGTATCAAATTGATAATGGATTAGTAGCCACATATAAAGACATTACTTATAAAACTGTAGAGCCTAGTAATCCCAAAACAAAGAATTATGATTATGTTTCTTTTAGTCATAAGACAATAGACAAAAGATACATTATGGTTGCAGTGACAGGAGTAATGAATTTTGACAACAAAATTGAAAAATGTCACAAATTACAAGATGAAATCTTTAAAGAAATAATAGAGCTGTTTCCAAATGCTGAAATTACTGATGGTGTAACTCATGAAATGTTGGGTAAAGAAAAGGGCAAAACTAGACAAACTTTTGTAGAATTAAAAGAAGGTGATTTTGTTGCAATACAATGTTATCATTGGGATAAGGGCGTTAAAAGAAAAGATTTGATGAGAGTTCAAATGTTTTCAAAAGAGTACAATGATTGGTTAAATACTAAAGCATTTTAATAGAATATTGTTTATGTTGATAAAAGTTTTTTTTGTTTTTTTTATAATAACTTTTACTTTTCAGTCTTGGACTAAAGCTGATGATATTGAAGAATTCCAGATAGAAGGAATGAGTATTAGAGATAGCTTGTTAGACTATTTTAGTAAAAATGAAATTAAAAATAGCAAGCAAGTAAACCAGTATCCTAATGACTCTTATATCTTATACGCTTTAAGTGATATCATGAATTTAAAAAAATATGATCTATTAACAATATCAACTAAAAAAAATGATAAAAAATACACTGTAACTTCAATTTCTGCTGGTTTAAGATTTTCAAATCTAGACGAATGTTTAAATTTAAAGAAAGATTTTAATGATGACATATCATCAATTTTTTCAGAAATTCCAAAAGAGGAGGTTAAATATAAGGCTCAAAGAGATAAAACCGGAAAGTCTATGGTTTATGGAACACAATATTACTTTCCTTCAGGGGATTTTTTAATTGCGAATTGTATGAATTGGTCAAAAAATATGAACTTAACAAAAGTTTTTCAAGTTTCCATGCGTACAAAAGAATATAGTAATTTTTTACTGAACGAAGCTTATAAATAATTATATGAGGATTTTTTTATCAATTTTAATTTTATTAATTAGCCTTCAATCACTAACTAGGGCAGATAATATTCAAGATTTCGAGTTAGAAGGAATGAGTATTGGAGACAGTTTATTAGATTTTATGAGTAAATCATACATAGATGGTGATAAAGAGGCGTTGTACCCTAATAAAAAGTATTTAACTATTTTTTATGAATTTAAAAGTGCTCAATATGATGACATTCAATTAGATTTTTTATCTGATGATCCAAAATATATTATACAAGGAGTAGAGGCCAAAAAATATTTTCCAGATGATATAAAGAGTTGTCGTTCACAACAAAAAGAAGTTTCACAAGATGTAATTAAGATTACTGGGGAACAATTTCAAGAAAGCTCAAGACCGCATAGAGGGGATGAAACTGGAAAATCGATGGTTTATTTTAATTCATGGTACTTTAATGATGGAAGTACACTGCAAATTTATTGTACTGATTGGAGTGTCGAAACAGGCCATGATATAGAATTAAAAGTATCAACGGCAAGTAAGGACCTATTTGATTTTATATTAAATGAGGCATACAAATAATCTAGTATGAGAACATTTATAGCAGTATTAATTTTAATCTTTAGTTTTCAGTTCTTGACTAAGGCAGATGATATCAGTGATTTTGAGATAGAAGGAATAAGCATTGGTGATAGTGTTTTAGATTTTTTCAGTAAAGATGAAATTAAAAAAAACACATGGGATTATTTTAAAAATAAAGAATTTACACCATTACAATTTGATAATCCAAAATTTGCAAAAATTTATGATGCAATTGATATTCAATATAAAACAAACGATAGTAAATTTACTATATATGGATTAAGCGGCATAATTTTTTATTCAGATAAAAATAAAATCAATGAATGTTACAAAAAAATGGATTCTATAATTTCTGATATTAAGGCATCATTTAATAACCTTAATCAAACAGAAAAAAAAACTTATGCGCATGCTGGTATTGATGATGGTGGAAAAAGCACAGTAACCCAAATAAGTTTTGAGAATGAAAAACGAGATGCAATTCAAATACAATGTTATAATTACTCTCAAAATTCAAGACAAAATCATTTAAGAATTGGAATTAATACATTTGAGTATAGATATTTTCTTTCCAACAAAGCTTATAAATAATTATCTATTTAGCTCAAAATAGATATTGATTTCAATTTCTGAGAAATCTTGATAAATGTAATTTAGAATGAACAAGTTTTTTTATGAAAATATTACTAACAGTTTTAATCTTAATTTTTAGTCTTCAACCTTGGACTAATGCAGAAGATATAAGAGACTTTGAAATAGAGGGAATAAGCATTGGAGATAGTTTATTAAATTATTTTAGTGAAGAGGAAATTATTAAAGCTACAAGAGAGAATCAATATGAAGATAAAGATGGTAAGTTTGTAGATGTAAATTTTTTCGATGATACTGTTTCATTTTTAAAAACTTATGAAGGTCTATTAATTTCTTACAAAAAAAATGACAAAAAATATGAAATTTATTCTTTAAGTGGAGGTATTTTTTTTGACAAAGATATTAATAAATGTTTAAAAATGCAAAAAATAGTTGATAAAGATTTATCTAGCATATTTGAAAAAGCATATCGACAAGAGACCAAAAAAAAATACAGTTACGATGATACTGGAAAAAGC
>Ga0315315_10001922_pt1 | contig 19089 bp, 11 predicted proteins | sample M140m3416metaG_FD_203699 | JGI IMG/M metagenome (GOLD analysis project Ga0315315, IMG submission 203699) | Ammonia-oxidizing marine archaeal communities from Monterey Bay, California, United States - M1 40m 3416 | ecosystem: Environmental > Aquatic > Marine > Intertidal zone | place: USA... | reverse complement strand
GATGTGGCAGCGGCACTGCACCCAGAACGGGGGGTTGGCGCCGAGCTGCGCAATCTCATCCTTGAGCTGCGCGAGGGTGACGCAGCGATCGCCCTTGCCGCCGCCGCCGCCGCCGCCGCCGCCGAGTGTGGCCACCGTCGCGGTCGCGCCGCCCTCGGCGTCGTACCAGTGGCGGAGCTTGGCAGCCTCGGTGAGGTCGGGGTTGACGTCGATGTTGGTGGAGCTGACGGTGCCGATGTTCTTACCCTGAAACTCGCCCACGCGGCCGTTCTTGACGGCGAGCACGGGGTGTTCCCCCCCGTTGACCATAGCCTCGAGCTTGCCGCCGACGTCGATCGCGTGCGGTGCCCACATGGTGAGCTCGATGGACGCGCCGCTGTCGTCGCGGAGGTGCACGGATCGCTTGTTGGTCTCGCCGCCGTCGCGCTTCATGATGGTGGCGAGGTCGCCGACGGTGTGCACGACGCCGATGACGTCAGCCATGCCGCCCACGAAGGCATCCTCGATGGATGCGATCTTCTGGAACTTGTAGTGGATCTTCTTGATGCTCGCGGTGGCCTGCGTGTCGGTGCACTCCTCGACCACGGAGCCGTTGTCGAGGCGAATCTCAAAGTCGGCGTTGTTGAACTTTTTGTTCTTGACGTTGGAGATTTGGCCCTTCTGGATGTCGTACACGCGGCCAGCCTGGAACACCTGCGAGAACCTCTCCGCGGTGTCGTTGAAGCACACAGCCTTGATCTCACCGCCTTCGGCGTCCAGCAGGTCGACGTTGAGCACCTTGCCGTCGCCCCTCGCGTTGTGGTAGGAGCGAATGTTCGGCTGGTTGGTCACGCGCACCCTGATCATCCAGCGGTTCATGTACGGGTTGAGCGAGGAGATGGGGGTGACCCTGTGGGGGGCATCGTTGCGCTGTGTGGCGCCGCGGTTGGAGTACTGCGGCGGGATGTTCTGCTGGTTGTTGTTCCCGTAGCCACCGTAGGCGGGCTCACCGGGCTGGCCGGCGGGGGGATGGCCGCCGCCGGGGGGGGCGCCGTAGTTGCCGGTGTTGTTGCCGTAGTTGCCTTGAGGCTGACCGTAGTTGCCTTGGGGCTGACCGTAGTTACCTTGGGGCTGACCGTAGTTACCTTGGGGCTGACCGTAGGCGCCTTGGGGCTGACCGTAGGCGCCCGCGGTGGGCGGCGCCGAGGGTTGGTTTCCCCCCATGGGTGGCGCCGCCGCGCCGGAGCTGGCGGCTTGCTCGCACGACACGGGCTGCCCGATGATGTCCATGGCCGAGGGCTTACCCACGAGTTCGAGCTGAAGCGCGATGATGATCCTGGGTGGTTTGATTCGGAGGAGAACGAGGTGAGCGGACGGGTTCGGGGGAACACAGCTGTGCGCGCGGGGGTGCCAAGAAGGGGGTGCCACGATTGACGGAGGGACTCACTTGCGGTTGTTGATCGTCTGGCAGAGGTACTCGGTGAGCTTGACGACCGTGAACTTCTCGAGCTTGCCGTCGAGCACGAGCGGGTTGAGCTGCGAGCTGAGCATGGCGGTGACGTAGTGCTGCCCGTCGGAGAGCATGACGCGGAATCGCTTGTTGCTCTCGTCGGTCGAGTTGCCGTCTTTGCTCTGGAGCGCGCGTAGATCTGCGAGGGGCGGGGGGATTGGACGCGCGGGTGAGCGGATCTGGCGATTTAACGCACGCGTGAGGGAACCGTCGCGGCGATGCGGCGATGCGCGGGCGCGGAGAGCGTCGAGCCTCGCGCGAAGAGAAGCGTGGGCACTGAAAGGAAAGGGCGACAATGTTGGCACCCACCCGCGATCTGGAGCGTGGGCATCAGCCCGTCGTCGCCGTTGAACAGCCTCATGGCCGCGCCGACCTCGAGATCGAACTCCGCCATTTTATATGTAAACGCACGAGCGATGAGCGCTTCGCGCGGGGGCGTCCTTTTCGTGCGGGAGGCGCGCCCTAAGTAGTGATGCTCGGCGGGCCCGAGGAGTTCCTGTTTTCGCCCGGTTCAAACAAATATCGGCGAATATGGGCCCCTTCGTATCCTATCGTATGAGTAAAAGGTTAGCCTGTCAGGCTTTACAGACATTCAGGGTTTGCAGACCGGATGGCAACCGGTGGCTCAGAGCGGCCTGACGTCACCCATCATCATCAGACATGCTGTGAGCGCGAGTGCACGCCCGCGCACCACCTTCGCATGTCACTGACGACCGGTCACGTCGTCTCCAGCACCCGCGGACTACTCCTCCGCGCCCTCCGCTCCCGCGCCCTCCGCTCCCGCGCCCGTCCGCCGACCACCGCCGTCGCGGCGTCGCTGACCACCGCCGCGCCTCAGAGAGCAGCCGTCGTCGCGTCCGGCAGCCTTCCCGGGAGCCTCGCACGGAGCGGCTGTTCGTTCCGCGCGTCGCCGTCCTACCCGTCGTCGCTCGCGTCCATCGCGTCCACGGCCCGTCGCCGCTCGACGATCATCCCGCAGGCGGCCACCGCCGACGCCCGAGTCGCCGAGGAGACCGACGTCGAGATGCTCGGACACGCCGCGGACCGCTACGGCGGCGTCATCGTCGACCCGGAGACACTTCCGGACACCGTCGACGCCTTCGCCGACCGGTTGGAGGCGTCCATCGCGCAGTGGATCGCCGCCGGGGTGCGCGGGGTGTGGCTCAAGATCCCCAAGGAACGCGCCGAGTTCGTCGGAGTCGCGGTGCACAGCGGGAAATTCGGGTTTCATCACGCGGAGCCCGGGTACGTGATGATGACCAGGTGGCTCCCAAACGACGAGCCGGACATGCTCCCGCCGAACGCGTCGCATCAGGTTGGCGTCGGCGCGTTCGTGACGGACGGTGATGGGAAGGTTTTGCTGGTGCAGGAGAGGCGGGGTCCCGCGGCGGCGGCGTCCAGGCCCGACTTTTGGAAACTGCCGACGGGGCTGGTGGAGCAGGGCGAGGACATCCCGTCGGCGGCGGTTCGCGAGGTGGAGGAGGAGACGGGGGTCCGCACGGAGTTTCACTCCATCCTGGGCATCAGGCACGGGCACAACGTAGCGTTCGGGAAGAGCGACATGTTCTTCCTCGTCTCTCTCAAGCTGAAGGACGGCGACGACGCGGGCGCCATCAAGGTGTGCGAGCAGGAGCTGGCGGACGCGCAGTGGCGGAGCATCGAGGACATGGCGCAACACAACGCGCACATCATGCCCGGGTCGCACATGGACCACATGTACGGCCTGTGCGTGGAGCACGCGGCGGGGAGGTACGCGGGCATGGGGTGGCAGGCGCTGCCCATCGGTTTCAACCGGGACGGAACCGTCGTCACGTACTCCAACGCGCCGACGCCGACGATCATGGGGAAGAAGACGAGTTCGTAGTGTGTTGTGGCGTCGCGCGTTGATTTATTGATTCCATTCTTTTCCAACCGACGAATCTCGTCGCGACATCTACCCGCCGCGCAAACGGCTCGCCTCTAGATAAAAAAGCTGCCAGCTTGGATTTCCCGCATAATTTGAAAGGCGCATTGTGAGGGTGGCCATGGGCGGGAAAGGGAAGGGAACCCCCCCGGGAGAGCCAGGGGAGGACTCGTTATATCCCCCCACCCCCGCCGAGCCCATACCGAGCTGGAGGGCGAAGGCGGAGGGTACCCGATGGGCGCGGCTATCGAACGGGGAGTGGCACGAGATACAAAAGGAGCGGCGGAGTGCCCTCGCCTCCGGCGCGACGCTCGTGTCCATCAGGTTCATCCTGGACCAGCTGATGACCACGGGCCAGGACATGGTGATGTTCTCGGGACTGTTGGCGCGCATGATTTGGCTCCGTAAGCAGCGCCGACGACGAGGTGAGGACCGCCGCCCCGACTCCCCTCGTTCAATTTGCCCGCGCCCGAACGATGCGGCAATTTGATTGAGCCAACCCCGCGACCGCACCCCCTGACCCGCGCTCCGTTGTATCCCCTCCAGGTCCCGCGGTCGCGGTGGCGTGCGCGTGGGCATCGCGCGCGGCGATCGTCCCCGAGCAGCTTCGCAAGATATTCCGCACGCTGGTGTCCCCGGCGCCCCTCTCCCCGCTCGCGGGCTGGGCGCTCCTCACCGCCGGAGCGGTCGCGCCCCATCGCGCGTTCGTCAACCTCGGCCGACGCGTCACCGTCCGCATCGCGCGCATCCCGAAGATCCGCCGCCTACTCCAGCGCAAGTGGCCAATCTGGGGCAAGCTCCTGCTCAAGAACAAGATGCGCGCCGAGGTGACCTCGTACAGGCTGGCCATCAACGAGGCGTGGGAAGTGCTCGAGGGAACCTTACCGCCCGAGCAGCTCGCCGCCATGAGACAGGCGGAGTACTCCATCACCGGGTACAACTCCACCCCGGGCACGGCACGAGACACGAGACAGGGCGCCGTAGGTAACGGCGGAGTGAACGACGACACGAACACAGGGGACAGATCCAGGGACGGATCACACGACGGCGGATCCAACGACGGAGACGCCAACGAACAAATGCATCTCAACGGAGGCCATCTCAACGGAGGCCATCTCAACGGAGTCAACGGGGAGGCATCGACGGACTACTACGGCGTCGCCCTACGCGGCATCGTGCGTTCGGGGTCGAGGAACTCCATGGACAACCCGGGTGGTTGGGAGTCCAGGGCGGAGTCCGGGAGCCGCGCGGGTTCGTCACATGGGAACTCAAACCGTGAGGCGCGGCGGTCGGGGAGGCGCTCCGAGGATGTCGCGCGGGGGCGGGGGCACAGCGGTCGCGGGAACCACGGTCGCGGGCACCGCGGCCGCGGGCACGGGCACGGGCACGAGAACCGCGGCCCGGGTCCAATCGCACGCGCGGCACAGTTCGGCAGGCACCTCTCGCACCGGGTCTTCGTCGCGGCGCCGTCGGGGCTCTACGGCATCCTGACGGGCCGAGAGTTTGGCGCCGAGCTGATGTGCCCGCCGCCGTCGCAGCTCGCGTATCTCAGCAACTCGTTACACCCGGACACACGCTCGCACTTCACGCGCGGGCAGCACGCCGCGTTCTTGCTGCAGTACCACGGCGACGTCTCTCGCGCCGCCGCCGCGATGGAGCGATCGATGCAGTGGAGGGAAAAGTACCGGTTCGTGTCGGCGAAGGACTTGAGGCGGTTCGAGGACGTGGTATTCGTGCACGGCGGACGGAGCGCGTACACCGGCGGGGTTCACCTGTGTTTGCGTCTCAGCGCGGTGTCCGCGGCGGAGACACGGGAGGGTTTGGACGCCGTCGCCGGCGCGCTCATGGCGCACGTCGAGGCGCAGTGGGCGCAGCTCGGCATCTCGGGGTCCGAGCCGGGTAAACTTCGCGGCCGGCTCGTCGCGATCGTGGACTGCGCGGGTGTGACGCCGGGGTCGTTCCCGGCGTCCTTAGTGGCGCACACGCTGGTGACTCTGGACAGCAACTACCCGGAGCTGGCGGCGGAGGTGCACGTGGTGAACGTGTGGTGGCTGGTGAAGAGGGCGCTGACGGCGCTGCTGGAAGCCACGTCCGCTTCCACCCGGCAACGCGTCCGGATCTACCGGAACGACGAGAACGGCGCGGAGAAACTGCTCATCCGGTTCGCCCCACACTCGCTCCCGGCGTGTTTCCCGCAGGGTAAGTGCACGTGTCGCACGTGCAAGAAGATGGTGCGCGACGGGAACGTCACCGGGCACGCCGACGGGAACCGACGCGAGGGCGAGTTTCAACACGGCGGGCTGATGGGCCGGTACCACCGGTGGGAGCGCATGAGCGGCGCGCAGAAGCGTCAGTACCTGCGCCACCTCCTCTTCTACTACCTCGGCCTCGTGATGTTCTGGCCCATGCACATCTTCAGGCTGAACGTCCACCCGCTGCTGGTCGCGATGGTCAAGGTGAACAAAGCCGCCCGGAACTTCGCGGGTCGGCTGCGACGTGGCGACCCGCTCGCCGTGTTCGTCGCGTCCATCGTGGCGTTCGCGTCGCTGGCGTTCAGCCTCGCGGTGCTCGCGTGGTGGGCGGAGTACGGCAGCGCGCTGATCCTCCAGAGCATGAGGGATCCGCCCCGTAACTGGGAGGAGGCGTGGATGATGAACGGTTTGTTCCAGCGTTCCATCTCGAGCTCGCTGGAGAAGTCCCTCGGGCTCGAGGCTGGGACGTTGCCGGGGGGTGGGATAGAGAGGGACCCGAGTATGGGCGAGGATGGGGGTTGGGTGCACGCGTGGGCGGGACTGAGATCCCACGGCGACGAGCTGTGAGGCGCCCGCGTGAGCTAGCACTACTTTTAGTTGGTGAAATCGACAACCGACCAATTTCCGGTCGGGTAACACCCTAACATTTGCCCACACCGAGTTCAAACCGCCGGCGCGCTCGGACTCCGCACCGAACCCCGCCATGGCGGTCACGAAGCCGATGTCGGCGTCCGCTGACCCGGTGGACGCCTACAAGGAGTTCATGGCCAAGCACAAGCCAGCCGCCGCGAAGGCCGCGAGCGACAAGAGCAAGGAAAAGCCCGATGCCCACCCGAAAACAAACAAGAAGCCCGAGGCGTCGTCGTCCGCGAAGGACGGCAAGGTTTACGAGACGTACACGTACGACGAGCGGTCCCAGCCCGGCGGCGAGGGCACGGGTATGCCCAGCGCGACGAAGACCCGCACGTCCGGCGGCGAGAACCCCGTCGAGGTTGTCGACGAGGACGACGAGCACGTCGATACCCGCCCGAGGTGGAGGGCGTCCGACTTCCCGCCCAACATCGTCGACATGGACCCACCGCCGATGGACCCCACCGCCGAGGCGTCCATCGACCACGAGGACCACGGCGAGCTCGACGAGGACCACGAGGACCACGACGGCGCGCACGGTGCCACCACCGGTCACGTCACCCGCCCCACCACCGCGATCACGCTCGCCTCGCTCCTCGACAAGATAACCGACCGAGCGTGGAGGAACCTGGCGATACTCCTCGGCGCGTGCCTCGGCGCATCATACGAGGTGGCCACCCTCCCGTCCACCCAGCGCAACTTCAACCGCGCGGTGTACGCCCTCACCGGCAGGTGGCACGGCAACGCGCCCTTGATCTCAACCGCCGGTCGATCGCTCTCGGCGGTTGACTTTTACGCCATGCTCGCGGACGTCTTCGGAGCGTTGGCGTTCTTCGGCGCGAACGTGGCGTGCGCGATCGCCATGGTCATCGTGACGGTTCGTATCATAAAAGTGTTCACCGGCATGAACGAGAGCGCGCTCAACTTCGTGTGCATACCGTTCACGTGGGGGTACGCCAAGGGGTTCGTCCGCGATCTCACCGCCGACGAGTTCGGGGTGTCGACGCTGGGATGGTACCAGCGCCACGGCGCGAGTTTAGGTCTCACCGTGGTGGTGGTGGAGTTCATGGAGACCGTCGCGCCCGTCACCACCCGCGGCCTGTGCCTCGGGCTGTGCTTCAGCGGGTTCGCGGCTGATTTCCTCAGCGTCGCGGGTGGATTCGTGTGGGTCTTGGCGCTGTTGCTGGCCACGTGGACCGCCCGGTTCGTGCTTCGACTGGTGCTCAAGCTCGTGACGCCGATCTTCCCCCCCGCGGACCAGCTTAAGAACGCGATGCCGGACCTCGCCGTGGTGCCGGGGCTCGTGTCCAGGGCGGCGCACGGCCTGCTCGCGGGCGGCGCCGCGGGTGCCAAGGCGGCGGGCAAGGTTGGCGCGGGCGTCGGGAAAGGGGCGGTGAAGGGAATCAAGGGTGCGAGCGCGGTCGGCGTGGGCGCCGGGATGGTGGGCATCCGGGGCGGACTCGGCGCCGGTCGAGCCGCGGGGGGTATCGCCGTCGGCGGCGCCAAGGCTGGCATGGCGGTGGGCGGAGCCGCGGCGAAAGGGACGCTCTTCGGCATCGTCGGCGCGACAAAGGCGGGTCTCGGCGCGAGCGTCGCCGCCACCAAGCTCGGGGTCAAGGGGACCGTGCTCGCGGGTAAGACGGCGGCGTCCGCGCCCGGGTACGTCTGGCGCACGACCGGTAGGATCAGGTCGTTCGTGAAGCTGGTGTCGGTGCAGGCGGAGGCGGCGCTCGACCCGGTGGCGCCAAAGCTGAAGTCGACGCTGCGTTCAGACGGACGGCTGCCGTCTAAGGTGCCAAAGGAGTACAGGAAGCCGAAGAAGAGCGCGGTTGGGAGCGTGGGTGGGGGAGGACTGGCGGGTAAGCTGGATAAGCTGCAGGAGGAGAGCAAGAAGCACGCTCACGTCACCCGGTGAGCGAGCTTCACCGTAGCCTGTGTCCATTCTCAAAGTTTTGTGAAATCAAGCACGACGACGCGAATGTGCCCTAATAAATTCCCCCAGACGTAGTCGCGCTGAGCACGGTTCCTGCCTCTCTGGCCGGTATCTCCGCTCGTACTTCGTCGAACGTCACATCGTCGATCGCCCGCGGGTCGCGCGAGGAGCCATGGCGGTGACCAACTTCATCCTCACCGCCGCGGCAGTCGCGGCGGTCGCGAGCATGATGCGATACGACGTACGGGGATCGACGTCGATGCTGCGTAGGAACATGAGGCAGGTTCGGATCTGGATGGAGGAGGTGGGCGTGGAAGCGAAGAACGGGGAGATGCCCAAGATCGAAAACAAGTCCAAGCCCCCGACCAAGGACCCGTCCGCGTAAACGACACGCGCCGGATCTGAACGGGACGTAGAGAATTAGACTTCGTTAGACATGAACGGCAACGCGCTGTCTCCCGCGGCTGCGCGCGACGTGCGCCGGAGCGAGGGCAAAGACCACGATCGGGACTTCACGCACGTCTACCGCACCACGCCGGTGACACCCCGCCTTCACAAGCTCATCGCCGGGGCGTGGATCGTCGTGTGCTGCTTCACGATCTACGAGCACTACCCAGACGAACACGATCGCGTGGCGTCGCTGGCGCACCTGTACTACCAGGCGCCGTTCATCGCGCTGCTCTCCGTGTGGCTGTGGGGATGTAACCTGTTGGTGTGGTCGCGCATGCGGCTCGACCCGCACCCGCTCGTCGTGTTCGAGCTGGACGACGCGAGGATACACATGGGACACCGGGAGGTTTTCAAAATGGCGTTTTGGCTCACCGCGATATTCGTCGGGTCCCTCGCGCTCTTCCTGAAGTACGCCACGTCGGGAATGGACGACGACCTGGCGAAGGTCATGCCCGTGACACTGTACGTCGGGTGTCTCGCGGCGCTCTTCCTACCGGCGAATATATGGTACGCTCCGAGTCGCCGGTTCATGGTGCGGACGCTGCGCCGGTGCCTGGCGCCGCTGAGCCAGCCGGTTGGGTTCGCCGACTTCTTCCTGGCTGACGTGGCGTGCTCGATGGCCAAGTCGTTCTCGGACCTAGAGCGCGCGGTGTGCTCCATGCTGGCGGGTAAGGTGATGGCGGCGGTGGACGGCGACGGGACGTGCGGCTCCACGTCGTGGAAGATCCCCCTCGCGCTCGCGGTTCCCTCCGCGATTCGCCTGCTTCAGTGCATCAGGCAGCGACGGGATACCGGCGATACGGTATGCATGCACAACGCGTTGAAGTACGTCAGCGCCATGCCGGTCATACTGCTCTCCTGGGCCAAGTACCACGTGGACCACGACCTATGGATTGGAACGTTACGACCCGCGTGGATTATATGCGCCGTGCTCAACACCGCGTACTCGTACTACTGGGACGTGCGGCACGACTGGGACCTGAACGTGCTCGAGGCGTTCATGGGGAGTCCACACAGGAGCGGCGTCAACCCCCACAGCGGGCCGATGGGACGTAAGGAACGCATCTACCCTCGTCGGGCGTACTACTTCGCCGTGTTTGCCAACCTGTGTTTGCGTGCGTCGTGGACGTACAAGCTGAGCGCGCACCTAAGACACAACGCGTGGACTGTGCTGTTGTGCACCGGGCTGGAGATCACGCGACGGTTCCTCTGGGCGCCCATCCGGGTGGAGAAGAAGTACCTGCAGATGCGGCCGCACCTCTCGTCGGAGGCGAAGGTCTGAGATATTTGAGTTAAGCTTAATCACCCAAATGGATGAGACTCTTCCACCGTAGAATGAGGAGTTTCGGTTTTATTAATTCACATTCGGTTAATTTTCGTAACCACACGCCGTACGACACCGGAGGCAATCAGACCGCGTATCCGAGGGTTATCTCGAGCGACGAACCACAGCCTTTGGTTGCTTGGACTCCCCATTGGCGGGTAAAAACCCCGGGAAATGCGTCACTCAAAACTTTCGTCACGAGGTGGACCCCCGATCTCCCCACTGTCCCGACGCCTCAACGCCGTCCCCTCGAGGTCGCATCGTCGCTTCGGACATCATGCAGGCTCACGTCATCGTACCGGGCGCGAGGAGCGCGCCGCCGGCACCCGCGCGATACGCCTCGCGCCTCGCCGGGCACCGCGCGGGCTCCACGATTATTCCCAGGCGCCTCGATAACAACTGTCACCGGTTGGCCAAGTCCCGGGTCCCGGTTCACGTCGTCCGCGCCTCGTCCGGCGAGCAGGAATCCAGGCCACGGGATGTGTCCGTTGGCGCTCAGCCCCGCGACGTATCCGCGTCCGCCATCGTCACCGACGTCACCGCCGACGCGTACGACGTGCGGATGCCCTCGTACGCGCGCACCGGGAAGAACTTTCTCAACATCAGCATCCCGACCCTGCTCAACGCGGACCTCGGGAGCGTGATGGACCCGCCCTCGTGCGCGCTCACCCCGAAGAAGACCCACATCGTGTGCACCCTCGGACCGAGCTCGAGGACCGTGGACGACCTGGAGAAGCTGCTCTTCGCAGGTATGTCCGTCGCCAGGTTCAACTTCAGCCACGGCACGCACGAGTACCACCTCGAATGCTTGAACAACCTCAGGCAGGCGTGCATGAACACCGGCAAGGTGTGCGCGGTGCTCCTGGACACCAAAGGACCGGAGATTCGCACCGGTACGCTCGAGGACGGTGAGCCCGTCACACTGGAGCGGGGCAAAGAGCTCACACTGACCACCGACTACTCCGTCGTCGGAAACAAAGACTTGCTCGCGGTGTCGTACCAGTGGATGGCTCGCGACGTCAAGGCTGGCGATAACATCCTCATGGCCGACGGGAGCGTCATGCTCGAGGTCATGGCCACCGACGTCGACGCGGGCACCGTGAGGGTGAAGTGCCTCAACAGCGCCACCATCGGCGAGAGGAAGAACTGCAACCTCCCCGGCGTCGCCGTGGACCTGCCCACGCTCACCGAAAAAGACCTCCACGACATCATCGGCTTCGGTGTGGTGCACGACGTGGACTTCATCGCCGCATCGTTCGTCCGCAAGGGCAGCGACGTTCTCAAGATCAGGGACGTCCTGGACAACGCGGGAGGTTCGTCCATCCGGATCATCTCCAAGGTTGAGAACCACGAGGGCCTGTGCAACTACGACGACATCCTCCGGCTGAGCGACGGCATCATGGTCGCGCGCGGCGACCTCGGCATGGAGATCCCACTGGAGCGAATCTTCTGGGTGCAGAAGATGATGATCAGGAAGGCTAACCTCAGCGGCAAGCCCGTCATCACCGCGACGCAGATGCTCGACTCCATGATCGCCGCGCCCCGCCCCACCCGAGCGGAGGCTACCGACGTGGCCAACGCCGTGTTGGACGGCACCGACTGCGTGATGCTCTCCGGCGAGACCGCCGCGGGCGCGTACCCCCGCGAGGCTGTCGAGATCATGGCGGGTATCTGCGAGGAGGCTGAGCAGTGCGTGGATAACTGGGCGCTGTCGCAAGCTCTGTTGAACAGTACCATGTCCGAGTACGGCATACAGGGCGCGCCCCTCTCCACCATCGAGGCGCTGGCGTCGTCCACCGTGATGACGGCGGCGAAGGTCAAGGCGGCGTGCATCGTCGTGCTCGCGGCGAACGGCGACGCGGCGAGGATGATCGCCAAGTATCGCCCCGCGGTGCCCATCGTCGTGGGCGTCGTGCCCAGGCGCGCGAGGCAGGCCATCGGGTTCAACGAGCGGGAGCTGCGCGGGCAGCAGGTCGCGCGGCAGCTGATGGTCACCAGGGGTCTCGTTCCGGTGGTGGTCTCGGGCGAGCCCATCAAAGAGCTCGACGCGCTCAACTCCATGGACGAGGAAGGGATGGAGAACCGCGCGCCCACCGCGGCTAAGCGGTGCGTGATGGCGGCGGTGGCGCACGCTAAGAAGCAGATGCTGTGCAGGCCGGGCGATAAGGTGGTGGCCATGTACAACGTCGAGAAGCGATGCGCGGTGGTGCGGGTCATCGAGATTGTCGACGAGAAGGACGACGAAACGTGCGGGGTGGAGTGTCAGCTGGAGGACTTGATCCCGCAGCCGGAGGACGACATCGAGGTCATGTGAGCTTTCGCCGTGATTGATTGTACCAATAGACACTGTACTGTGCTGTTTTGTGATGAAGATTGTGAAACGTTCTCGATGCGTGCGTACTGTGCGTGTTGAGATTTACATCGTTTGGCTATGTAGAAGACGTCGGCGTCTCTCTGCGTTCCCGTCGCCTCTTCTGCGCGTGCTTGGTCAACCACTGAAGCACGGAGTCCACGTTGGACCCGAGCTTGCAGCTGATGCTGAAGCACCGCACCTCCCGTCCGACGATATCCTTCAATCCGAGCGCGTCCACCAGCTCGGGTATCCCCCGCGCGCCAGTCAGGTCGCTCTTGTTCCCGAGCACCAGCAGCGGGATCCCCGCGAGCCCCGTCGACCCGAGCGTCTCCCTCAGCGCGTCCTTCGCCTCCACCGCGCCGTCGACGTCCGCGGAGTCCACCACCCACACGATGACGTGCGCGTCCTCGCAGTGTCGCTCCCACAGCGGCCGGAACCGCCGCGCGCCGCCCATGTCCACGCACCGCATCCGCAACTTCTTTCGCCTGAACTTGTTCACCTCGTACCCGACGGTGGGCCTCGGCGAGTCGGCGTCGTCGCCGCGCGCGAGGACCCGGGCGAACGAGGTCTTGCCCGCGTTCTGCAGACCGATGAGCGCCAGGTCCAGCTCCGGGCCGTACACCAGACACTTCCACCACTCCACGAAGTCCTTCCACCCCATCGTCGCCGACTCTGATGACTGGATGGTCAGCTCTCGGCGACTTGTTTGAACGCGTCAGATGGAAGACTGCACCCTCTTTGCGCCCGCGATCTGAACACACTCCCACGGCGCGTCGCCATCGCATCCAACGCGAAACGCACGTCAGTCGCGTCTGTTTGATGACGGAAGCTAAGCCGTACACCTTGTGAGTCCCCGCATCCCAACCCGCCGTCCCACCGCCGACGAAGACGCGGGGCGACACCGGAAAACTAACCCTCCCCACTCGCTGACTACAATCGCAGCAAGACCAAGGTGCCCTTCCCTTCAGCCGCGGACGCCGAGGCTGTTTGCGCGACGCTCAGCGTGGATAACGAGCTCCAGCCGGACAAGGTCGCTAAGAAGCTTTCGGTCGAGGGCAACGAACTCGTCGCGTGAGTCACCCATACCTACCCCGAACCGCGCCCCAACGCCCCCCGCGCAGAGATCGGCGCTCGTGTTTTTGAAACCAAACGCCCCTTCGTCTGACCATCGCGCCTCACCCCGTCGCAGCGAGTTCTCGGCGACCGAGACCAGGCTCCTTCGCGCGGCAGTCGCCGCGTTCCTGGACCTGCTCAACCTATCCACCCGCACCCTCGAGCAGTTCGGCTCAGTCGAGGCCACCGCCGCGTAACGGGCACCGGCGAACATCGAATAGAAAGGTCCTTCGTGGTGTCCAACGAGTGACTCTCGCGTTTGGTTGTATTAGGCGTTAGTTAGGTCGGCGGGCGTCCCGATCCCGTTTGGCTCGGAGTTGAGGTCACCCGGCGGATAGGATGGACAGGTACCACATATACGAAGCCATAGGCCGGGGTAAGCACAGCGTCGTGTACAAGGGCCGGCGCAAGAAGACCATCCAGCACTACGCCATCAAGTCGGTGGATAAGTCCCAACGACCGAGGGTGCTTCAAGAGGTGCAGGTGCTCCGGTCGCTCTCCCACGACCTGGTGCTCAAGTTTTACGCGTGGTACGAGACCCAGAACCACCTGTGGCTCATCCTGGAGTACTGCGTGGGCGGGGACCTGCTGGCGCTGCTCAGGCAGGATGAGCACCTACCGGCCAAGTCCATCGCCGCGTTTGGCAAAGACCTCGCCGTCGCGCTGCGAATCCTGCACCGCAGCGGGTCCCTGCACTGCGACCTCAAACCGTCCAACGTGCTCGTGGACGAGAACGGGCGGCTGAAGCTGTGCGGGTTTGGGCTGGCGCGTAAGATCGCCGACGTGGCCGCCGGGGAGGGCGGGACGCCGAGCCAGCTGAGCAAGAGAGGGACGCCGTGCTACATGGCGCCCGAGCTCTTCACCGAGCGCGGCGTGCACTCCTACGCGTCCGACCTCTGGGCGCTGGGATGCGTCCTGTACGAGTGCGTCTCGGGTAAGCCCCCGTTTGTGTCCAACTCGCTCACCGAGCTGATGGAGATGATCCTGAACGACGATCCCCCTCGGTTGGACGGTGGGGAACACCACCCGCCGACCCCGGCGCTCGAGAACCTCGTGGCCGGTCTACTGGAGAAGGACCCGGCGATTCGGTTGGATTGGGACCAAACCCTCGCCCACCCGTTCTGGGCCGAGTCAGGGGGTGCCGCCCTCGCGGAGGATCTCGCCGGGTGCGCGGTGACCCACCCGCTACCCTCGCAGCCCGCGTTTGACGCGTTCATCGCTGAAGAGATGTCCGACAAAGAGTTGTCCGACAAACTGGCGTCGACGCGGATATCTCCTTCGAAGGCGTCCACCAAATCGTCCACCCCGCCCAAGGCTGCGTACACGAGCCCGAGGCGGGCGAACGAGGCTGACGAGAACGCGAGCCCGGGAGAGTCAATCGGCGGTAAGAGATTGGGCGGTCGGTCGAGCGCCAAGTCCCGCGAGGCGCTTCGCATGTCGGTCAACGCCAGGGCCAACTTGGAGCGCGAGGAGGGCGGCGCGTACGCGTCGAGGACGCCCGAGAAGAAGGTTGACGGGTCACACAACAAAGGCGGTGATTCGAACGACGGATCTACGCCCGCGGGTGACCCGAGCCCCGGGCCCGGCGCCGGCGACGTGGAGCTCGCGGATACAGACGCGGAGCTCAACTTTGCCGACGTGGACACGGAGACGGCGAACGATACTACGGGCGACCGGTCGAGGCCCGCGAGCGCGGATCTACGGATGGACGATGAGCACGCGACGCTGTCCCGGGTCGGGTCCGCTCGTCAGGGCGGCGACGGAATCTCGGTGGAGGATGAGGAGGAGGAAGCGGACGACTCGGGAGGAAGGCCTTCGAGCGCGGGCGGGTACGCGGCTCTCGGCGACACGGTTAAGACGCCGTCGCCGCCGCCTCCCGTGGACGCGGGTCGGAGGGGGGTGCATCGGACCGACTCTTTGCCGTCGCCCGCGGCGACGCCGCCGGGTGTCGGGCTCGCGTCCAGCCGGGGGTACTTTGATCGCGGAGGTACCTCGGCACCAACGGCAACGGCGAATGATGCCACGACGAGCGCGGTGGATGCCGCCGCGAGGGACATCGCCGAGCTCGCCGACCACCCCAGCGACAGCCAGGTGAAGCCGATCGTTTTGAACCGGCGAATTGAGGCTGTCCCCGAGCCGCACTTTGATCCAAACGCGCTGCCCTTCGAGCCCCTCGCCATATCCGACATGCTCGCCGCGCCGCAACAGGACCTGGAGAGGTTCCTCACGCAAATCTACAGGTCCGTGGCGCACTCCTCTCCCATCAACGAGAAGGTGAACACGCTGGCGTACTTTGAGACGCTCTGCACGGACACCGCCGCGGCGAACGTGCTGATCAACTCGAGCCTCATGACCCTCTTTGTGCGTATGCTGCGGGCGAGCAAGGCTCCCACGCTGCGCATACGCCTGAGCTCCGTGATGGGCTTGCTGCTGAGGCACGCGACGTACATCACGGAAGAGCTGGCGTCCAGCGGTATCGTCACCGTGCTCACCGAGTGCCTCAAGGATAAGAACGAGCGGGTCCGCCGACGAGCCGCGGCGACGCTGGGCGAACTCTTGTTCTACATCGCGACGCAGCAGCACGAGGCTGGGCTCAAGGCGTCCAGTGATGCAGGCGTCTCGTCCAACGCGGGCGCGTGGCAGATTCCACCCACCACCGTGGGCACGGTCACGCGCATGCTCCGCCAGGGCGAGGATGAAATTGCGCAGCACTACGCGGTCAAGACGATTGAGAACATCGCCGCGCACGGTGGCGATTGGGCGCACAAGTTTTCTTCGCAGGAGACGGTCGGTTCGCTCGTCGCGATCATGTCCGGCGCCAAGTCCGAGCAGCTCCGCGGCACCGCGGCGTCCACGCTCGCCAGGTGTGCCAGGTTCTCCCCCGCGGTGTTGAACCTGGTGCTGGACAAGTACGGCATCAAGCTCTTAGTCAACGGTTTGCGGGATACGTCCCCGAAGGTGCAGCAGGCGAGCCTTAACTTGCTCAACCGCGGCCTGGTGGACCTGGGCGCACGGGCTCGAGCGGCACTGGCGGCTGAGGATAAGAGCAGTCTGCTCCCCACCCTCGTCTCCCTTCTCGAGCGGGGCAGCGCGGTGCTCAGGGGCAAGGCGCTTCTCACGCTCGCGTCGCTGTTTCGTCTGCACAACAGGTGGCTCCTGGCGGCGTGCGGGACCCGGCTCCTGTCCTTGGTGGACCGCCTGCAGAAGGACAGGGAGCAGTACCTGCAGAGGTGCCTCGAGGCGCTGGTATCCACCGTCGTCGCGACGGTGCCCAGACTCAACGATAGCATCCTGCGGGAAGTTGACAGGCTCCTCATCTCCGGGGGACGGACGGGGAGTCGGGAGTCGAAACGGACCGGGGGGGCCGACGCGACGCGGCCGGAGACACCTGGTGGCGGCGTGTCACCGCTCGCGCTCTTCCCGGCGCTCGTACACCTGCTCGGCTCCCACGTACTTCGCCCACGGCTGTGCGACGAACGTTTCCTGACGCAGTGCGCTCTGTACATCGCGCGCGCGGAGGGTCCGTCGTTTCCGGGCGCCGCCGAGTTTCGCGGCGGCGTCCTCGCTCTGCTGGAGACTTTGTCGCAGTGCGCGCCGACGCTGCTGCAGACGGCGCCGGATGCGGTCACCTCGCGGCTCCTGCCCGCGCTGGCTGACACGTTGGGTACGAAGGGTTCTAGCGCGGATGGACGGTTCCTGGCGCTGAAGCTGACGTGCGACTTGACGCTGCCGCTGTGGCTGGACCCGGACGATACGTCGGACGGGGGTAGCAGGCACAGGGCCCTCGCGGCGCTCATACGCGATAACTTGCTGCCGCTGTGTCCCACCCTGCTGGCGGACGAGGACCCGATACCGCTGTACGCGCTGAAGCTGTTGGGGGGTGCGCTGGAGGCTGACAAGGACATGTGCGGCGACGTCGCGCAGCTCGGGCTGGCGCCCAAGTTTTTCGAGTTTCTCTCCCTCGAGCACACCAACAACAACGTGCACAACGTGCGCCTGTGCCTCGCGCTCGCAAAGTCACGCGCGGTGCACACGCACACGCTCCTCACCGACTTCGCCGCGGGTCACAAGGTGGCGGCGGTGCTGTCGTACGCGCACGAGAACGCCGTGGAACCCTTTCTAGAACCGAGCCTGGGGATATGCGCGGCTCTCCTGCAACGCGTCGTGGACGAACGCGCCGTCGACGCGGGCCGACGCGGCGACGCGTTCGCATCCGCTCTCGACGGCATCGCCCCGCTGCTCGACGTCGTGCACGTGCTCATCGAGTGCAGCAGCGCGGGGGAGACGGAGGTTGCCAGCTTCGCGGTCCCTTCCCTCGCGGCGGAGTCGCTAAAGGCCATGGTGGACTTGCTTCCGGCGGACGCGTCCAGGGCGGTGTTCGCGCGGGATACGCCGCTGATGGACGCGGTGGGCGCGCTGGGCACGGCGGCGGCCGTGGACAGGGGCGAACATGGGTTCGCGGACGTGTCGTCGGTGAACGGCGGGTCATCGCCGGTGAACGGCGGGGGCAGCGGTAGTCCGAGGAGGGGGTTCGCTCGGGCGCAGCGCTCGAGCCTGAGCGCGGTTGCGGCGGCGGCGCGGGCGGCGACGCAGCTGTCGCCGCCGTTCGACGCGGAGACGCTGACGCCGGGGGAGACCACGCAGCTGGAGGCGACGTTGAGGCGGTTGGCGAGGGGTGAGCCGTGCGGGGACATCGCGAGGGCCGCGGCGGAGGCGGCGGACGGCGTGGCGGAGATGCTCGCCAGGGCGCCCAGGTGATGGTTGTTGCTTTTAATATTTTACGAGCTCGAGATTTACTCTTTTCTCACACCCTCGATGGCGGCGAGCGCCCCGCCGGAGGACTGGCCGAGGCCGAGCCTTTGCCCGGGTCCGCAGGATGAAAACGCGAGGCGTACGGAGGCTTGGCGCGCGGAGCGGTGCAAGCAACGGATGGAGTCGCTCGACTACCGGGACGTCGTGTGTAGCCCGAGCTTCGTTCTCTACGTGGATCCGCGCAGAAGATTCTTCGTCGTCAACAAACCCGCGGGAATGTACGTGGAGGACGTGCTCATCGTCATCGAGCGGTACATGGAAGATATCAGAAAGGAGCGAGAGGGTGGTGGCGAGACGAAGCGAGTGAAATTCCCCGGCGGTTCGTGTCACGAGGCTTTCAGGTCGCTGGCGTCGGTGGAGGAACGATTCCAACTGTCGCATCGGCTGGACAGGGACACGACGGGGTGCCTGGGCGTGGCGTGCGACAAGGAGATGAACAGGATCTTATCACGCGCGTTCCAGGAAGGCCGGGTGAAGAAACGATACGTCGCGCACTGCATGAACACGCACTTGGCTGGCATGGAAAACTCTGGACGCGGCTGGAAAGACTGGAAGGAGTGGACGCCCCTACACAACGACGGCTCCGCCGAATTGATACAGTGGCCGCAGAGGTTCATGAATCACAGCCTGGAGTGTCACACCGGACACGGACGGTCCAAGCACGGCCTCTGGCGGCTGTACACCAAGGATGACGTCGGTCGAACGCTGCCGGGAGGAAGCAAGGTGAAGGAGATGCGCACGAATCTGTACTACGGCTTTCCGACTCCGAAGACGATGAAAAGGCACGCGAGGCTTCGGGAGATGCCGAGTTTCCCCGTCGTGGCCGAGCC
>Ga0315315_10001921_pt1 | contig 19090 bp, 12 predicted proteins | sample M140m3416metaG_FD_203699 | JGI IMG/M metagenome (GOLD analysis project Ga0315315, IMG submission 203699) | Ammonia-oxidizing marine archaeal communities from Monterey Bay, California, United States - M1 40m 3416 | ecosystem: Environmental > Aquatic > Marine > Intertidal zone | place: USA... | reverse complement strand
CCGGAGCTGGAGTGAGCGAAAATCGCCGCCACCGGGCCGAAAAAGCTGGGCGTAGGCGCGTCTACCAGCTTCGTCCATGAATGCTATGTCAAAATGCTTCGTGCATTAGGGAGATTCGGCAGGTCTGATAAGCGAGCATCACGAGAATCACTGTTTTTTCTCTGCCCCCGGAATCGCCGGGCATCCGAACTGAAAAATCGTTAAACCTTCCCACCTTCGTTCTGCACCGTTTGACTGATAACATTTGCGTTAGCACCGCTCTGATTTACTCGATTTGATATGGACAGCCATGGAAGCCGGAATTGTTGGCTTGCCCAACGTTGGTAAGAGTACCCTGTTCAATGCTCTCACCAGCTCACAAGCAGCACAAAGCGAAAACTACCCGTTTTGCACGATTGAACCCAACGAGGGAATCGTCAACGTCCCTGATGAACGTCTCGGGCGAATCACGAAATTCATCGTTCCCCAGAAAACGATTCCGGCAACTCTCAAGTTGGTCGATATTGCAGGGATTGTGAAAGGCGCCAGTGATGGCGAGGGGCTTGGAAACAAGTTTCTCAGTCACATTCGCCAAGTGGACGCCATTGTCCAAGTCGTTCGCTGTTTCGAAGATCCCGACGTGATTCATGTTTCAGGTGAGGTCGATCCCATCGCGGATATCGAGATCATTGAAACAGAATTGATGTTGGCCGATATGCAAACCCTCGATAACGCACTGGGAAAGGCACAGCGAACAGCCCGCAGTGGTGACAAAGAGGCAAAGCTGAGGGTCGAGGTGATTGGGAAATGCAACCAGCATCTCGAAACCGACTCTCCTTTGAGAACCCTCGAACTGAATGAGGCCGAGGCTGCCGCTATTTCCAGTTATGGCCTGATGACGGCAAAGCCAGTGCTCTATGTCGCCAATGTGGATGAGTTGGACCTGGAAGGCAAGGATCCACTGGTTCAACGTGTTCGGGATCATGCTGAAAATAGTGGTGCTCGAGTGGTGTGCGTGTGCGCCAAACTCGAAGCAGAAATAGCAGAACTTGATGAGCAGGATCGGGCCGAAATGTTGTCTGAGGCGGGGCTGGAATATCCTGCTCTTAGTCAGATCGCCCGCGAGGCCTACCATACTCTCGGTTTGCAGAGCTACTTTACTGCAGGTGAGAAGGAGGTTCGTGCATGGACAGTGCCTGTTGGTGCTACCGCGCCTCAGGCTGCTGGTGTGATTCATACCGATTTTGAAAAAGGATTCATTCGCGTGGAGGTGTATACCTTGGATGATTTGGAAACACACGAGAGTGAGAAAGAAATTCGACAAGCAGGTAAACTGCGTGTGGAAGGAAAAAACTACGTCATGCAGGATGGTGATATCTGCCACTTCCTGTTCAACGTTTAATATTGCTAACTGACCTGTCCGCTAATGCGGCCCCGCCCTGAGTTGAAAACATTCGTTTCCCCCCTTTGAGGTTTTCATGAACAAGATGTTGATCCCGATTTTATTTGCCATTGGCACCGCTCTGTTCTGGGGTTGTTACGGTCCCACTATCGGAAATGCACAAACGCCACGAGTTGATGGCAAGCCATTGTTGCCGCCCGAGGGTTGGACACCGTTCAAGCCTTATGTCTTCATCGGTATCGCGTATCTTGTCATTGCCGTCGCAGGTGGTCTGGTCATGATGAAGGTCAAAGGTGACAGCTTCAGCTTCACTGGCGACCATTTTCCAACGATGAAGTGGGGATTCCTTGCAGGTACCTTGGGTGCTGCGGGAGCTCTTTGCTTGACGACTGCAATGATGACCAGTCGTGGGAATGCGTTGTTGGTCATGCCCATTGTGTTTGGAGGGGCCGTGTCGGTGACTGCGATCGTTTCAGTACTTCGATTGCATGACTTCAGTAATGTAAGTCCGTTGTTGTGGGTAGGTATGCTGGTCACCGTCGCGGGGGTTGTGACCGTTGCCATGAATACTCCTCACGGCCACGCACCGGCAAAACCGAAGGCAGACGCAGCGGAAAGTGCTGCGGCCAATCCACCGAATACTACGCAAGCAGCGGTGAGCGACAAGTCGCAAGACCCTGGGGAAGCGTAGGTTAGCGGATGGCTGAAGAGAACACCGATTCCATGGAACAGGTGCGTGCCATCGATACTGAGGTGACGCACGTTTGGATGATACGTACTTTCCTCAAGCACGCAGATGAGGCTGAGGATGATGAAGATTTGCGCGCGATCGTTCGTGATTTGTACGACTTTATCTTGGCCGTGGGACCGTTGGACGAAGTGGAAGATCCTGCGGTCTACTTGAAAATGGCCAAGAAGAAAGCATCGAAGCTGCGTCGGGCCACTGAGTTGTACGAAGAGATTCAACCTGAGGTTAGTGGGCACACAAATTTCGTCATGGCGGCACGTTCATTGAGGACTGCCGTCGATCGGATTCTTGCCGTGGTCAAGCCGCGGTAGACCCGCACGTGGAAAACTATTCGCGACCGGGTTGGTCAACACGAAATTGTATCAGTCGCTGGGAATCGACCTCAGTGACGTAGATGGTTCTCCGGTCGGGGCCACCGAAGCATAGATTGCTGGGGCGGTTTCCCAGCACCGGCACCTCCCGCAGAATCTCACCCTTCGGCGTCATCTTGATCACCGTGCCGTTTCCGTGTCGAGTGATGTACAAGTTGCCCTCAATGTCGCAACGCATCCCGTCGAAGCCGTGATCGTCGAAATGTCGTATCAGGCGTTTGTTGCTCAGGGTTCCCTCACTACTCAGATCAAACGCCCACACGTTACGCTGCTTCGACTCATTCACGTACAGTGTTTTTCCATCCGGGCTGACTTCGATACCATTCGTGGTTCCCATGTCCTGCGCAATCCGGGTGACCGTTCCGTCGTGGTCGATACGCCATAAATTTCCGGTTCCTTCTTTCCAGTTTGGATCACTTGCGTATAGCGTCTTTCCATCAGGACTCAGTGCCAAATCGTTGGGTTGATTCATTTTGGGATGGTGCGCATGCACTGAGATGCTTTTGTTGCGGGGATCAACCCGCAGGATATTGTGCTTCTTGTAATCAGCAACAAAGAAAGTTCCGTCAGGAGCGAAGCGGATTCCATTTCCGATACTTCCCTCTGGTAATGCTACGAATAAGCTCGCTATGCCCTCGGGGGTGACTTTGCCAATCGTTCCTTGTTTCGCGAAGTTGACCGCAAAGACATTTCCTGCCTGGTCACAGGCGGGACCTTCGATGCCGTTCGTGAAATCGTGGGGCCTCGTCAATACACGCGGAGTCCAAAGTGGGTCAGGTGCATTAAAGACGATATTGCTGGAACCACCAAACTTGGCTGGTAATGGCATCTGTGTAAGTTCTGAGTCGGTTCCGGCCTTCATTTGCCAAGTGCCCGCGAGTGGGAAAGTGTCAATGTGGTTTTCGATCTGAGGAGCGCCCAACATCTGGTTACCCTTGGTCTGAATGACCAGTAAATTTGCATCATCAATCGTGACCTCGCTGCGAGGAACGAGGTACACCTGACTGTCGGGATGACTGATGCGTTTTTTTTGCTCGACGCCATTGATCCAAACGCGAGCATCCTTCTGATGATGGATGCGGATACCGATGGTTGATTCCATGGGTTCTGTATTCGCACTGAACCATCTGTCAGGTATTCGCACGATACAACGGAATGAAATTGATTTTTCCGAAGGAGTGTGAGTGTTCTGCCTGGTAGAACCGGGTGCCATGGCATCTTTGATTTCTACCAATTGCCAGTGGGCTGTTCTTTGTTCCCTGTGAGTGTCTGGCGTGCTGCCAGTGTTTGGTGTTTTGTCACCCTCGAATCGAAATGGTGTTCCGCCAATCCACTGATCGCTGGTCATGGTGGGGCACACGAAGCGTTCGATGTGTGAGATGACTCGCCGCGTTCCTTCGAAATGGCTGACGTAGGGCCAGCGGGCGGGGTTGTACATGGTGTCAGTCATGTCTCGCATCAACACAACATTTTTTCCATTCCTTGCCATTTGCCGCAGGCCAAATGGTCGCCCCAGGACACACATGTTGGTGTGAACACCGGTCAGCACTACATTTTTGATCTTTTGCTGGTTCAGGATATTCCAGACCTCGTCACCACGGTCGCTGATGTAGTCTTTTTGTGAGTCGATGGTGATTCCAGCGTTTTGTCGTTGCCAGGGCATGTTGGGATTGCGTCCCATTTTGACCAGCTTTTTCGCCCACTCGGCATGCACCGACCTGTCATCGTCTTCACCCCCGTCTGATTGATCAATCGGATAGGCGGCCTTTTCTTCTGCTGGAATCGCGGAACACCATGAACCAATGTCGGCTGGTTGATCCTTTGCGCGGGGGGCAGCGATTGCACGACGTCGAGCGGGATGTTCCTGATAGGCATCCATGCAGTCACTCGGTGCGTGGATGATTGTTACGCCTTTGCCCCGAGCAGATTTCAACACAGCATCAAGACGCGGCAGCAACTGCTGAAGGCGTGCAACAGCATTCGGACTGTGGTGATAGTCCCAGACATCGCATACGACGATTGCAGTTTCGTTTGGAGTCCATTTTTCATCGCGGTTGACCACGCTGAATTTGCTGGGATCACTCGACGTCGGACGCTGTAGCTTCAATGAAACTTCGAGCTGTGAGGCGTGTAGCGTGGGGGCTTCTGAGGGAACCGGTGCTTCTGAAAGAACGCGGGATGCTGGTAACAAGGTAAAAGCCAAAGCGAGGGCAGCAAGCGGGTATGCAAAGAAGAGACCGAAGGCAGGGATTGGCTTTTTTAGCATTGTTTTCTCTTTTGGTTATCTACGCAGGGGCGGGAAATGGCCTTTGCCGGGGAAGCAATCCCATGTTTCACATGATAACAGTCGTGAAACAGTCGCTGTTCGTCTCACTTGCTGTGAAATCTCCGCTCAGCCCAAAACGGTCTAGCGATTAGTGGCAGGCACGTGTTACAGACAGGCTCACCGAGTCATTTTTTGATTGAGGCTGCTTTTGACTGCTGACACCAATTTGTCCCGCTACCGCCATTGGCCGTGCAAGAACCTGTTTTGGGTTGCATGTGTCTTGGCTGTTGCATGCACTGGCTGTGTCCGGCGGCGGATGACGGTTCGAACCAGTCCACCGGGGGCAACTGTCTCGATTGACAATCAAGTGATCGGCACCAGCCCTGCTGCCACCAGTTTTGTGCATTATGGCACACGCGAATTCCGGATTGAAAAAGATGGATATCGCACCGAAGTGATTCGTCGGAAGATTAAGCCACCTTGGTACGAGTGGCCAGGAATCGATTTTTTCTCGGAAACATTGTGGCCCGGTGAACTGCGTGATGAGCGTATCATAGATGTGCAACTTGCACCGAAAGAGCTTGAGCCGGCAGAAGATTTGATGAATCGCGCTGATACACTACGTAATCAGTCCAAAGCCGGAATCATCACTGCACCTCCTTGATCTGTTAACCATGTCGTATTCAAAAACGAGCGTTCTGTTCGCGCCCGTTTTGATTTTGGCGATCTTGTCGCCTTCCTTGCTTGGTTTTGATTGCCTCGCTTTCCGTGATGTGGCGTTTTTTTACACGCCACTGTACGACTATGTCGCCGAACGCTGTAGCGATGCGTGGCTGCCACTTTGGAATCCTCTGGACCAGACCGGGATGCCTCTGATTGGGGAAACGACATCAGCGGTGCTATATCCGCTGCGCTATCTGATATTTTCTCTGCCGATCTCGACTGAGTCAGCGATGGCCTGGTACGTAGCGATGCATTTGATCATCGCATCCATGGCGGCAAGATTACTGGCTCGTTGGGTCGGATGCCGACCGTTGGGTGCCACGATCGCGTCGTTGTTGTACCCGCTGTCTGGGTCGGTCCTGTTCCTGTATACCAACCCGCCATTTTTGGTGGGGGCCGCGTGGTTGCCACTTGCTTTGGGCGCAATGCTGCTGCCTCAGGTAGGCAACCGGCGGTTTCGAATCACTGTTGCCGGTTCAGCGATGGCAATGATGATTCTGGGTGGTGATCCGCAGTCAGCTTTGCATGTGATGCTTGTTGTTTCTGTTGTTGGGCTGGTGCGTCTCGCTAAGCGGTCGCAAGATCGAATCGATGGGTTGGTGCTTTTTTGTGTTCCCATGCTCGCCGCCATCCTGTCGGCACCTCAACTGGTGGCATCAATCAGTTGGAGCCAGCAGAGTGATCGATTGCAACCGGTGATCAGTGAATCGTGGATTGATCCGCCCCAGCTCAATGGGATGCGTTCACAGGCATTTCAATATTCTTTTCCGCCGTGGCATATCGCTGAAATAGTGACCCCCAATGCGTTTGGATCCTTTATACCGATCAACCAACGGTTCAGTCGTTTGTGGGCAGGCGATGGGCGTGCGTGGACGCCTTCGATTTACATGGGTGTGGTGGCATTTCTTGCCTTGTGGATTCGATTGCGTTTTCGGCATGAACGCTTTTGCGGACCATGGTTGGCACTGTGTTGGATGTCGTTATTGTTAACGCTCGGACATTTTGGTTTGGTGTGGTTGGTCCAGTCAGGAACAGGGCGTCTGTTGGATTACGATAGTGCCATTGGCGGACCTTACTGGTTTCTGTACCAATTTCTGCCGGGTTATGATTCGTTTCGTTATCCAACCAAGTGGTTGCCGTTCTTCGCCTTGGCCGTGACTATGGTGACGGCGCAAATGTTCGATCGTCTTTCTGATGAGCGACATCCAGCCTTCGCATCCCGCGTTTCTGCGTCGGCCCTGTGGCTTGCGGTTGTAATGATTTGCACCGTGATCGGAATTCAGATTTACCGATGGATGTTTTTTGATAACCTGCGTCTCATTCAAGGAACCAGCGATTCCTGGTGGGGGCCAATCAATGTCCTTGCAGGGTTGTCGCAACTGACGACGTCTCTTTACCATTCCATTGTTGTTCTGCTAGTCATTTCACTGATCCTGAGGTTTCTTGGTCGATGCAAAGAAAGATGCAAAGAAAATCACATTCACTGGGCAATGGCAGCGATCTTGGTCGTTTGTCTGGATCTCGGAATCAGTGGCTATGGCATGGTTCATCAAGTGTCCAATGCAGAGGTCAACGAAGCGGTTCTGGCTTTGACTCAACCAGCACGAACCGAACAAAATCGCTGGATGCGAACCAAAACAGGTGCTGGTTGGCCTGCTGTGTGGAGCCAAGGCAGCAGTGATGAGCGTCTGTTGGAAGTGGAAGCCAGCAGTCGAGTGGCATGGTTCGGTCGTTGGCATCTTGCTGCTCGGGTTCATATGCTGAACAACATGGTTTCTATTCGCAGTCGGCACATTGCTGTGTTCTGGCAGGCGATCAATCAATTGACTTCCCGCTTGGACGTGGATGAGCAAGTCCGGTTGTGGCGATCATTACGCGGTTGGTTGGCGATCGAAGGTTTCGTGCATGCCTCCGATCGCGTCGATGTGGTCAATGTGGAAGGCAAAGAACTGGATTTGGTTGATCTGTCCTCACGCTTTCAAAGACAAGAGAGTGATTTAAACGCGTATCAAACTTGGCAGTTCTCTTCCCAGCGTTTAACACCAGCCATGTTGATTGATCGATTTCAGCAGGCAGGTTTTTTGATCGATGAAAATGGTCAGCGTGATCTAAAACGCCAGACTCCTGTGGTTCAGCTGGTGGGGGATTCCCAGGCTAAAGCGATTGACGACTGGCAGACCGGTAAGGCTGATCTTGATTCAAAATCATTTTGGAAGGCGAAGCGATTACAGCAACAACCAGAGTCGTCGGTCTACCAGGTGCAAGCTGGAACTCCGTTGTTGATCACACGACCTACTATTCAGGATGGTAATTGGCGCGCACGTTTTCGGTCGGTCGAACCGGACGCAGTGTTTTTCGAGTTTGACCGCAGGTCATGGCGGACAGTGGAGGTGCACGGCGTTGATGGAATCACTCAGGGAGTGATTTTGCCGAGCGGCCACTGGTGGGTGGAATTCTACTATCAACCCACTTGGTTGCCTTGGGCACTGATTACATTCTTAATCGGTTGGGTGGCCACGATCATCTGTTTTGTCCTTGGTCAAAAAGGTCGTGGGGCCATTGTCGCTGACGCTCCAGTTCCAGCAGTAGACGCTTCGTGTTGATGCCACCTTTGGCGCTATATCCTTGCAGGTTGCCTGAGGTGGAAACGACGCGATGACATGGGATTATTAGCAGGATGCGATTGCGTGACATGGCTGCTCCCACAGCACGACTCGCTTTTTCATTGCCAGCCAGTCTTGCAAGTTCTTGGTAGGTAATTGTGTGGCCGAGTGGGATTTCAAGGCAGTGTCTGTAAACCCGTTGCGTGAAGGGGGGCCAACCCGTGGGGTCGAGCACAAGGTCATGCCAAGAGACGTTTTTGCCTTCGAAGTAATCCTGCAGCAGTGTGTCGAGCACGCCGACCTGCTTGTTGGGGACCGATGAGTCCTGTTGGGCGTGGTCGCTCGCTGGTGTTCGCCAACTTAGCTGATGCAAGCCTTGGGGTGTCCAGTGTGACCAAAGTGGGCCCAGAGGACTGGCATGCTGCGTTATCTGGATGTTCCCTGTGCATGCGTTTGATGCTTTTGATCGAGGCATGAAAGCCAAGCCTTTTCACTTGCCGATGCAGAAACGACCAAAAACGCGATCAAGGATGTCGTCGGTGTAAACAGTCCCTGTCACTTCACCAAGACATTGGGCGACGGTACGCAATTCAGCGGACACGAACTCGTGCCCTTCCTGGTGAGTGGTTAATTGAATTGCCTGCTGGATCGCAGCGATAGCCTGATGAAGTGACTGGCTGCAGCGGGCAGCCGTGCCAACGACCGAACCTATCTCCTCAGCATCGTGCTGCTTTAGATTCTCGCAGATTGATTTCTTTAGGCTATCGATCCCATCACCATTCAACGCACTGCACTGAATCCAAGGCAAGTCGGGATCGGAAGTCAGCGTCGAGTTCATGGCCGCATCCATTTTGGTCGCGATCCAGAGATCAATGGTCTGTGGCTTCCGCGTGCGATTCGCCAGTTCTTTCAATTCAGAAGCGTTCGCAGCGAAGTCATCACTGGTTGAATCGACACACCACAGTCGTACACGAGATTCACTAGTTGAACGTCGTGACTGAGCTTGGGACTGCATTGAGACTTCAGTTTCTGCCTGTTCGATGCCTGCAGTGTCGATGAGGGTCACGTGATTGCCCTGTAGCTCGATATCAACAGTCACTGTGTCGCGTGTTGTGCCAGCGACCGCAGCCACGATTGCCACTTGCTTGTCAGCCAGTCGGTTGATCAAGCAACTCTTGCCTGCATTGGGAGGGCCGCACAGTGCTACTGAGATGCGAGCAGAGCCACCGCCGCGATTCTGCATCAAGCGAAGCGTTTGTTCGAGCTCAACGGCAATGGCAGACAGGCGATCCACAAGGTCCTTGTCACTGATAAAGGAGATGTCTTCATCCACAAAGTCGAGCCCGGCTTCGACATCAGCAAGCAGGTCCAGCAACGTGCTTCGCATTCGTTCGAGAGGTTGAGACAGGTTGCCGCTGAGTTGTCTCAGTGCATGGTCGAGCGTTCCGCGTTGTTCTGCTTCGATGACGCCCAGCACCGCTTCGGCTTGCGTCAGGTCGAGTCGACCGGCCAGAAAAGCACGCATCGTGTACTCACCGGGACGGGCTGGTCGTGCGCCACAGAGACCTGCTTTGTCAACTAATCCCCGTAATAGCGGTAGTGAACCATAGGTATGCAACTCTGCTGAGGGTTGTCCGGTGTAACTGCGATGGGTGGGCCACACCATCACATCAACGGGAATTGTTCCAAGAGGGCTTTCAAGCTCAATGTGGGTAGCGAGTCGGCGAGGTGTTTTTATTTCCTCGCAATGGACGCCCATCTGTTTGAGGATGGTCACGGTTTTATCGCCAGACATTCGGACAACACCACGGGGCGCTGGTGACGTCGGGGAGGCAATCGCGACAATCGTATCATCAGCGTCGAGCAGAGTCATCTTCGCAGCATCCGTGTAGAGTTCCGAATCACTGTGGAGCGATCGTGGCGACGTTTTGGTCGCGAGCTGAAAACGACAGTGAAGAACTGCTGACACTGGCACCTGCCCGTCGTAGGGCATCGACCACTGCCTGTTGAGTTACAAGGTCACGCATGATGATCGGGGCTTTGCTCCGGTCCCCCGGGTAAATGACCAGTAAGGGAATCGACCGTGAATCCAGTTCGCTGAGCTTCTGCTTGATCTTTTCGTCGGGATCGGTCCAGTCAGCGTACATTGCGACAGCTCCCAGTTCATCCATTACTTTCCGGGTCTTGGCGGTATTCAACGCGACCTCGTAATTGACGATGCAGTTGACACACCACTTTGCACCAAAGTCGACCATCACGGTCTTGCCTTCGCTTTGCAATTGTTGCAACTGAGCTTCGTTGTAGTCCTTCCAGTCGAGCTCTTTTACCTGTTCCAGGAAATGAAACGCTCCGATGCTGATCACAGTCGCGGCGGCGATGCCACCAACCCATGCGGAAATGCGTTTATTCAAGTTCGCGTAGTTCGGTACTTTTCCGATGATCCAGCATCCGAACCAAACGGCAATCAGTGAGACGAAGACAGGAACTTTTTGGGTGTCGTTGAATTGTGAGAAAAAGAAAGCGACTGTGCCGAGAAACAGAAACGCCATCAGTTGCTTGAGCGTAACCATCCAGTCACCAGGCTTGGGTAACCACGCGATCAATTTCGGTCGGAATCCGATCAGCAGGTAAGGAGATGACATACCCAAGCCTACAGTCAGGAATATGGCGATGGTCTGGGCGGGGGCCAGGTTCAGTGTCAGCCCGAGGATGACTCCGAGTAATGGACCACTGCATGGTGTTGCCATGATCGTGGCAAAGACACCTTTTGAGAACGCGCCAAAGAAACCCTCGCGATTTTGTAGATCCTGTGAGGCTTTGCCCGCAGCCATTCCAGGGACAGGAATCTCCCATACGTCCAGGTAGCTCAGTGCAAGAGCGAACAGAATGAGTGTTAGACCGAGTCGGACGGGGAAGTATGTGAACTGTTCACCCCAGCCAAATTTTGTCACCGCCGCAACGACAGCTAACAGAGCAAAGACCGCCATGATGCCTGCCACGTAAGCCACGTTGAGTGTCAGGATCCGTTTGCGGTCTTCTCCGGCTTGGCTGACGAAACCCATGATTTTGAGGCCGACTACCGGAAGCACGCATGGCATCACGTTCAGAATCAATCCACCAATGAACGCGAACAACAGGATCAGTGGAAAGGCAGTGCTTGAACCAGCCTGTGCGTCGTTTGCTGCTGCAGTATTCGCAACGGCTACATCAGGTTTTGCGTTGTCTTCTGATGTTCCGGCAGGTCCGGGGGGCGGCGTTGCGTTGGTGTCAGTGCCGCCGCCATTGGATGAAATGTCGTCTGCTGCTGGGGGTTTGGGGGCGTCAGTGGGTTTTGTGATCGAGTCGACCCACTTTGTTTCAGCCGCAGCATCCTTGGCATCGTTGGATTTGCCTGAGGTCAGCATGACCGCTGCGGGGATTTCGATGGTCGATTCAGCGACGGTCAACGGGGCTTTGAATTTGAGTGCTTGTGGCTGAAGACAACTGCCGTCAGTACAGGCTTGATAAGCGATCATCCCTTCGATCGTTTTGCTACCGGGCTTTGCAGTGGTCGGGACCATGAACGGGATGCGCCAAGTAACTTTGCCTTTGAAGTAGCCGTAGGGCAGCACACCTTTCTTTTGCGTCACTGGAATGTTGGCAACTGGTTTTCCAATCTGCAGGCCAGACTTGGCTGTAACTACAAAATTTGTAGAAAGATCTGCATCATCGACGGCTGTTTCATAAACGTGATAGGTAGCATCTGGTGTCGCAGTGAAAATTAACTCGCCCCACTGCCCTGCCTTGACGGTTGCCGGGAAAACAAAGGCGGTCCATTCCACGGCATATTCGCCGTCACGGAATGGTTTCGCAACTTCGCGGAAGAGTGATGATTCTGTGTTCGCGTCCGACGTCAGTTGGCCAGAGTCGGTATCAGCACTGGAGTCGGTATCAGCACTGGAGCCATTGACTGCGATGGCTTCAAGAGTTTCACCGACGGGAACGCATGCTTCTTTGCAGACCAGTCCATTGACTTGGACCAAGATTTTTCCACCAAATCCAGCGGGCGCCTGGATCGCTGCCGACCATGTCACGCTGGATTCGAATTCTTCGACAGTCAGGCCTTTGTAGACAGTTGAGACACTGCTGTGCGGCTTGCGGTCCGGAGTGAATTTTCCTGTCAGCTTGATATCGGACGGCGACTTCACAGACAAGGTGGTCGGTGTTGGACCACCAGCCGGCTGTGTCATGGAGTAAATGTGCCAACCACTACCCAAGGTTGCGGTAACGTCCAGCTTGCCTTTTCCGCTTTCATCGATCGTGTAGGTGGCCCGCCATTCGACTGGTTCTGCATTCTCATCACCAAACCCACCCAGCGAAAAATCAGGGAACAAATCAGCTCCCCCGCCAAAGCTATCCTGAGCTTGAGCAGGAGCGATCCAGCAGCATCCCAGCAGGGCCAGCATGGGGAGCCAGCGCGAGGGGCTTGGAATCCAGCGTCGCATGGAAGAATTCATTCGTTTTCGCTCGTTTTCACAGTGGTAATCGTCTGGCGAGTATTCTACGCCCCGCGGGATTTCCGGGTCAATATTCAGTCAGCGGTCAACTGCGAGGCGTAGCCACTCGGATCAGATTGTAAATTCGCTCAGCCAGTATCCCGGGCGGGGCATCGAAATCCCGTCGTTCGATGAGTAACCACACCAGCCAATTCGCCAAACTGAGCCAAGTACCCGCAAAACAGAGATCTGCTGCCAGTTTGACGGTGGGGGTCTCAGCGGTGTTGTCCGTTTGTGCAGTATTTTCACGGTACCCGGCAAAAACCGCATCCCAGACGTCCTCCGCTGCATGCGGGCCCGGCAGGAAACTGCCTGCCCAGCGAGCCAGATCTGAGGCTGGTGTGTCGACGCGGACGGCATCAAAATCAATCAATCCGGTCGGCTTTTCCGCCGAGAACAGAAGGTGTTCAGCATGGACATCGCGCAGAACGTATTGAGTGGCAAGTTTGCAACCCGAGTGCTCTGTTAATGATCGGTGGATTTGGGCACAGGCTTCATCCCATTTCCAATGCAATAGATTCGCGGCATCTCGTAGGGCAGCCGTAATGTCAGTGGGAAGATCAGCTTGGTTGATCGATTCGGTCGGGATAGGAAAATGGCGTATTCTTGAGGCGAGGGTTTGCAAGCGTTCCGCGATAATGGGAGGCGGTTGGTGCAATGAGCCCAGCGATGCGGTGCAACTGTGGAATCGCGAGATGGCCGCCGCACCCCGACGGATGGTGTCCAGATCAGCAGTGGTGGTCAGCGGCTTACCTGGACGCCAATGAGAAAGTTCCCAGTATTCACCGTTCGCCGAGAGTACGGTGCCAACCGAATCTGCCGGCAGTTTCTGGGTTAGCTGTGGAAAAGTCACTGGAAGCGCGATGATTTCACAACCTTCCTTCCAAGCGTGGCCGATGACCTGGTGAATGGATTCAATGCGACTACGCGTATAAGAATCGGGCCAGCGTTTGAGTGCGTATTCGCGGCCGTCAGTTGCTCGGCAGTGAGCAACGGTGCCACCACTGAGACCCGAAGTGAGTTTTTTGATGGAGATGATTCCACAGCGATTCACTACGGCTTGGACGATTGGCGGGGGAATGTCCGGGTCGATCATACGGCAGTGCATTGATTCATGGACGAAGCTTTTTTGGGTCTGCAGCGTTCAGCATGTGATTTTGAGAATTGTTGGGTCCCAAAAGCCGAGTTCAGAGGATGTTGTGGTCGCTAGGTACTGCGACAAAACGTTCAGATTCGTTGAGTCGGATTTGTGAAAATCAGATGTCGGGTAGAGGATGGCCGGCAGCGGTCATGCCGTGTCACCGGTAGAATGAGCCAACGCGAGCGAGCGCGACGACCAACCCGCCCTATGATACCCGTCTCGCGGCAGGTCTTGATGGGTGGCAATAATGAAACTGTAACTGATTCAGATCCATGCAAACCTGCAACCCAATACAGCTATGACATCCGAATTGCCGCCCTATGATTGCTTTCTTCTCGTCTCCTTCGGCGGTCCGGAGGGTCAGGAGGACGTGATGCCGTTCCTCGAGAACGTCCTGCGCGGTAAACGCGTCCCGCGGGAAAGGATGCTGGAAGTCGCCGAACACTACAAAAAATTTGGTGGTGTTAGTCCTATCAACCAACAGAACCGCGAGCTTCTTCGGGTCATCGAATCCGAGTTCAAACGCGTTGGGGTCGATCTTCCGATCTACTGGGGAAACCGGAATTGGGACCCGCTGCTGCCAGATACCATTCGGCAGATGAGAGATGATGGGCGTAAGCGGGCGATCGCTTTCTTTACCAGTATGTACAGCTGCTACAGCGGATGTCGCCAGTATCGTGAAAATATCATCGCGGCACGAGAAGAAGTTGGGCCGGACGCTCCGCTGATCGAAAAGGTCCGCATGGGGTTCAACCATCCCAAGTTTATCGAAGTGATGACAGCCAATCTCCGAGAGTCCGTCGAAACGTTGGGCAACACCGCTGAGCAATCCGTGGTCATGTTCACTGCTCACAGTATTCCGTTGTCGATGTCCGGAAACTGTGACTACGAAAAACAGCTTAGGGAGACATGCCGGTTAGTTGCCGAATCATGTGGCGTCAGTCAATGGGATCTTGTTTACCAAAGCCGCAGTGGGCCACCGCAGCAGCCGTGGCTTGAGCCTGACATCTGTGATGCCATCAAGGCCCGCGATGACGAACAGAAACTTGACAGTATCATCGTCGTTCCGATCGGATTCATCAGTGATCACATGGAGGTCATGTTTGATCTTGATGAAGAAGCTGCTCAGGTCTGTGAAGAACGAGGGATTCGAATGCATCGAACCCGGACTGCTGGGATCGAAACTGGCTTCGTAGAAATGATCAGCGATCTCGTGCAGGAACGAGTCGAAGGCAGGGAAGGTCGTGCGGCAGTTGGTGAGCTGGGAGCATGGCATGATGTGTGTCCAGAGGATTGCTGCCTCTACACACCTCAGCGTCCACCGGCTGCTGGAGGTCGCCCACCGACTGATCGCCCACCAACAGGTCGCCCACCTTCTGGGCGTCCTGCGAACGTTTGAAGCCAGTAGCTCAGCTGTTCCAATCTTGTGACTTCAGGCCAGTTATTTCAGCCCAGTGTTTGCTGAGTCGAGCGACCGCCGCGGCCGATGATCAGTGCTGATTTCACTTGGCGTCGTTAGCGACCTTCGTTTGCGGAATTAGCAGGGCGTTTCTGATGCCGGTAGGGATTGAACAGCAAGTAATTCAGATGGCGATACAGATCGCTTGTTGCTAACAATTCGCCATGGTTACCTTCCCCTGCCAGCCGTGCTCCATTGAGCAGAATCACGCGGTCTGCGGACCGCAGTGACGGCAAGCGGCGAGGCAGGAGTACCACGAGCGTGCCCTGACGCACCAACTTTTTGAAGGCGTTCAAGCAGGGATCTTCTGCCATGTGTTCAGCCGGTGGTGGTGGTTCCAGAGCGAGTAGGATTGGCGGCTTGTGCAGCAGAGCTCGTGCGACCGCGATGCCGTAAGTGGTTTCGACGCCAAGCATCGAGTCGTTGGCGCTGACGATCGTGTTGAGGCCCTCAGGTAATCGTTGAATCCTTTCGTAAACATTGACTTCGCGTAGGGCATCGAACACATCACTGCTGCTGATACCGCTGTCATTGCCCGACAAGTTTTCAAGAATGGTTCCATCCCAAATCGGTCCATCCGGTTCGATCCACATCACGTTTCTAGCCAAAGCTTGCGGGTGAATATCACGCAAAGGGATACCGTCGATCGAAACACGGCCCTCGCCCGGCAGCCCAAAACCCATCAATAACTCAGTCAAAGCACGCGTTGATACTTGCTCGGTTCCCAGCAACGCGATCAGTTGCTCGGGGTAGAGTTCCAGGCTGAGGTGGCTGAGGATCAGTTCACCGTTGGAATCACTCAGGGTGACATCGCGTATTTCAACATTGTCGCGCAGGCCCGCCAAGCCGACTCGCTGTTCGCTGGGAGCCACTTCATCGCTCCGTTTCAGGTAGCGATAAATTGCATCGCTAGACTCTCCACTGATCGTCAGTTGGCTGCCAAGACTTTGTAGCTGTCCCGCGGCCGAAGCGGCCCCAGCAAGCGCCAAGCCAAGAACCAACGCAGCAGGCACATTCAGACCGCTGCTGCTGCCTAAAAGGTTCACGCCAAGTCCGAGAATCATCACCGCAATGGCGGTTGACACTGCCAGGAATACCAAAGGCCAGATACGCGTCTGACGACTTTGCTGCACGTCCAGTTTTCGAAACATTGAATCGAGTTCTTGCTGGTACGCCTGATCTGCGATTCCCTGCGATTGAAGACGCGCTAGCAGGGGAGCCTGTCCCACCAAAGATGCCATCCGCTGCCTTGAGCGTGGCACTTCCCAGTGCGTGAGCTCACTATCTTTTTGTTGGTGCAGCTTACGAAAAAAACGACGGACAAGCACGCCGCTGATGACAGCCAATACTGCCAGCCAAACGTTGACCAATAATGCCAGGAAGACGCAGCCGAGAAGAGTCAGCAAGCTGCGGGGAACCGTCTGGTACCATTGAGAGAGCCCAGCTTGGATGCAGGGCAGTTGGTTGCCGATGATGTCGTCGGCACGCACATATTGGGCAGCAGCACCCTCTACTTCTGCGCGTCGCAAACTTTGCTTGAGGATGCGTCCATGCAATGACTTCACGATCTGATTTGAACGGGCATCAGCATTTCTTCGCTGCAGCCAGACACAACCCGCGAAGATCGTTGCGGTCAGCAGCGTGAAACCAACCAGTTGGGTCAGTTGCATGAGCGGTTTCTGTGCAGTGAATTCTGCGCTCAAAGGAAGCGTCAGGTGCGTACCCAGCGTAACTGTCGGTTCCTTGAGGCCCTTGGAGTCGAGCAGCATCGCGATCACGCCGACCAAAATCACTTGGGTCGGGACTAACAAACCTGCCAAGCTGGACCACAGATAGGAGAGTAGAAAGCCGCGAGCCTCAGGCTCACGGCGCAGTCTCGTCAGAGTGTTGAATCGACTCAATCTTGTCAGCTCCTGTGAGAGATCGACCTGGAGCAGACGGAAATGTGACTAGCGTTCAGGAACGAGCAGTCTCGTAGGCTCATTCCTGTTCGTCGTCTCAGTCTTGCAAATCAAGCCAAGTCTCGGTCATCGAATAATAGCATCGCGAGCATCCACACTGCGATGGTGAAACACACAAGGTAGTTGAATGCACCCGCCAAGTAGAGAACTGGAATCTGATTTCCTGCATCTACCGCCGATTGGACATTAAAAATGTTCAAGTTCGGCACTACCACCGCTATCAATTTGCCTACAAACCCCACGAGCTCATTGTTACCCTCCGTCGACGCCACCAGCGGAGAGGTCAGGTTTCCAATCACATAAATTACGAAACAGGTGATGAAATTGGCCAACAAAGGAAGCCTTGTGGCCAAGGCAACAGCAACAGCTCCAATCGCCATCGTTTCCATGAAGTACAGACCCAACACAGGGACAGTCGTCATGACTTCCTCGTGACTCTCCTGCCACGTTGTGTCGCCACGGCTGGTCTCTCTGGCATCGTAGATCGGCTTGTAACTGATCACGACCAGCAGGACTGAGGCGATGATCAGAAACAGTACCAACACCGACAGCATGATACCGGCGTACTTCCCGAGGATGAACGAACGGCGACTTACGGGCTTGCTGAGGACTGTCAGAGCCGTTCTGCCTTCAATCTCATCACTGACGCTCGTCCCCGCACTCCAGACGGCCTGCACCATGCACAGGATCATGATCAACGTCACACCACTGTCCTTCAAAAGACGGATGTCGTCGCCAAGTGTGTTGAAGGGGTAGATTGCAAACAGTAACACGCCGACCAGGCCAATCGTGAGCAGCAGCAGGTACAGCGGCTGGGCCATCTCGTTCTTGGCGGTCGACAAAGCGAGTGCCCAGACACGTGGCGCAGCTTGTCTGAACACCATGATCGCTGTGGTTGTCAGGAAAAAGAGAATTGCGAGCAGCACGATGGATGATGCCTGAGGCACCAGTGGTACGTATTTGAAAGTGAACACGACGGTTGCTTTGTCCAACTCGCGATTCTGGATGTGCAGCAGAGTTGGGTCTCCGGGAACCGGAGGGCTCTCGCGGTTCTCTGGTCGGAACTCGATTTTCTCGTCGGCGTTGACGCGTGTCGGTGGTCTGAAGAAGTTTGCTGCGTCTGCAGCATCCGCGATGAAAATGGTTCGATCACTCTCGATCGTTAACTCGGCTGCAGATCGTAAGTTGTAGTCAATGTTTGCCGCAACGAATGGAGCTAAATCGACTTCCGTGTCAACGCTGTTCCCCGGAATCGTAACAACACGGCGAACCGTGCCATCATCCACCAGATTGACTTGGGGGATGGCCTCGATGAATGACATCGGCTCAGTCAGCATGGGCGTTGCAATCGCCGCAATCAGTACAAATGCCCCGGCTATGGAAAGCAGGTAAGGGACAATTCCTTCTGACAGAATCTGAAGCCATTCCACTCGAGTGCGATGCCACGCACCGTAGATGACCCCGAATCCTAATATCACACCGATGCAAAACAGTGGCAGAAACAAGGCCTCGCCGTATTCAGTTGAGCGGGGGACGTAGACGGCACACAAGGCGATCGTGATCAAACCGCCGATTACCAATGAGGCAGTGATGCCGCGTTTTGGCGAATCGGCCAAATTGCCAATTCCCGGCACGTAGGACAGAAGTGCGAGCAAGCCAAAAACGGCCGCAGAAACCAACGCCCCAATTCCAAGTCCCACGCCTATCAACCAAAGGGGCGTCAGCCAGGTGGGAAGCCATTTCAATGCTTGTCCTAGCACGAGTCCCTGGTCCATCAGTCCAACAAAGGACAACATTTCGGTGGATCCAACCGTAAATTCAGCAAGGCAAGACGTCATTCCGAGCCACTCAAACATTGAAAACGAGAAGACGGGAGAGAAAGGCACCAGGCCATCACTCGCC
>Ga0315315_10001920_pt1 | contig 19096 bp, 14 predicted proteins | sample M140m3416metaG_FD_203699 | JGI IMG/M metagenome (GOLD analysis project Ga0315315, IMG submission 203699) | Ammonia-oxidizing marine archaeal communities from Monterey Bay, California, United States - M1 40m 3416 | ecosystem: Environmental > Aquatic > Marine > Intertidal zone | place: USA... | reverse complement strand
GGAAAAACAGACTAAAGATTCCCTTAATTTAAATTTACTAAATGAAATTATAATCACTGGAACAAAGACAAATAGAATACTGTCATCTCTTCCTTTGAATTCAAGTATTATTAAAAAGAAGGATATTGAAAAAACTAATGCATCAAGGTTATCAGATGTAATAAACGAAGAATTAGGCTTGATTACTGTTTCAGATTTTGGGGGTGGTGAAGGAATTCAAATGCAAGGGTTAGATTCTGAGTACACCCTTATATTAATTGACAATCAACCTCTAATTGGACGTTCTGCAGGTACATTAGATTTAAATAGAATTTCTATTGGTAATATAAAGCAAGTAGAAATAGTTAGAGGAGCTTCTTCAAGCTTGTATGGAAATGAAGCTTTAGCAGGAGTAATAAATATTATAACAGAAGAACCAAAAAAAGGTTTTAACGGAACACTATCTAGCTCTTATGAAACTCATAATACTGTTGATAATAACATTTCTTTAAGCTACAGTAATAAAAATTTTAATAGCACATTGTTTTTTAATAACTATTCTAGTGATGGATACGATTTAAATCAAAATGATGAGTTAAATACTGTAAATAAATTTAGAAGTTCAACTATACAATTAAAGCTAGGATATCTGATAAAAAAAAGTTTTAAAATTAAACTAAATTCAAGGTATTTTGCACAATCAATCGATAATGTTGCGTCAAATTCATTAACGGGTGAAAGTTTCACTGCTGAAGACAATATTAATTTATCAGTAAGTCATAAATCAAAAAAATTTCAAACTGATTTAGATATGTACCTCACATCATTCTATGGTGATGAATATTTAGATGATGAAAATGGAAATCGCTTCAGCGAAAGTTTTTATGATCAGATACTGTTTAAACCAGAAATTAAATCAGTTTACTCTGTAAACAAAAAAGATAATATAGTAGTGGGGCTTGGTTTTAAACATGAATCTTTAAATAGAACTTACATTAATATAAATCCAAAGCAAAATTCTCCTTTTATTTATTTTCAATATGATTACAATCCAAATGAAAAAATTAATATGATTTTGGGGGGTAGATATGATAAATTTAAAGAATATAAATCTCAGATTAGTCCAAAATTTTCAGGTATTTACAAGATTGATGATTTAAAGTCTTTAAAAATTTCATTAGGATATGGATTTAAAGCACCTGATTTTAGACAACTATATTTTAATTTCTCAAATACAACCGTAGGTTATTCTGTAATAGGATATAATGTTATAAATAATGTATTAAATCAATTAATCGAAGAAGGACAAATTACTAACATAGTCATACCATTAAGCGATTTTGACAACCCTCTGAAACCAGAAAGCTCATTTAATATTAATCTTGGTTATGACAGTAATTTAAGTAATAATTTAAGTTTAAAATCAAACCTATTTGTTAATTCAACAAAAAACCTGATTGATTACAGAGTTATAGCAAATAAAACCAATGGACAAAATGTATTTAGTTATTATAATATAAATAACGTAAGCACATACGGACTAGAAATTGAAACAAAATTTAAACCTGATAATAATTTTAATATTTCATTTGGTTATCAATTATTATATGCTTTTGATATGGATGCTAGAAGATTATTTGAAATGGGTGATGTTTATGCTAGGGAAACACCGTTATCACCTGCTTTTAGATTAAAAAAATCAGATTATTTTGGTTTATATAACAGGTCTAGACATATGGGGGTGTTAAAAATAAATTACAACAACTTTGAAAAGAAGTTTAGTTCAAATCTAAGATTAAAATACAGAAGTAAATATGGGTTATATGACTCAAATTCAAACAACTATTTAGATATATATGATGATTTTGTTAAAGGATATATTACAGCTAATTTTTCCTTTAATAAGAATTTAAAGGAAAACTTTATAATTTCAACAGGAATTGAAAATATATTTAACTATAAAGATTCAAATAATATTCAAAATCTAAGCGGAAGAATTCTATATCTAAAACTTAAATACAGTATTAATTAAAATAAAATATTTTCAGAATTAATATTTTTAGGAACCTGACAAGATTTGTTTTTACCAAATAATATATACCTATTCTTCGCTATTAAATCGTAGAAAATATCGAGAATAAAATTTGGAGTGATTTTAATAAATAATTTAATAAGAATATTGATACTTAAATGATTAAGACAGCATTTTATTGCACTCGATCTAGTTAAAATATTTTTATTTTTATTTATTACAAATACTGAGTTTTCTAATTTTAAATTTGGATACTCCTCTTTAATGTAATTACTTTCAAAATTTGTATAATAAATATTTTTATTAGGATTGTTTTTTGAAAGCCAACTTGTATAATTATTACATAGAACACAAAAACCATCAAAAACAACTATAATTTTATTCATTTTTAAAATTTATATTGAAAGGTAAAATAATAGTTTCTAGGTGGTGACGGTATTATTCCAGGCCCAGGATACCCTGTAGCTCTTCTAGTGAAATAGGAGTTATTTAAAATATTATTTACACCTGTTTCAAGCTTTATTTTACCCAATCTATAATTCATAGATAAGTCCAAAATATCATAAGCAGGTATTTGACCTATTACACCGCTCAAATTAGACTCAATTGAATTTGATGAATCTGAAAATTGACTTGCCAAATAAGAGTACTGAAGATAAGATGTGAAATTTTTATAGCCAAATTTGACCCCATACTTAACATTATATTTTGGAACAAACTCAACTTCCTTACCCACTATCCCAGGCTCATCTGATCTAATATATTTTGAATCAATAAAAGAAAAATTTAGAAATGCGTTGAAGATATATGCAGAATTTAATTTAAATATTTTCCTCAAATTAAAGTCAACTAAACTTTCGAGTCCGTAAATATTAGCATCACCAGTATTTGTTCTATATGCCTTTAAATTACCATCGTCAAATAATCTTTGAACAAAACCAATTCTGTTGTTATAAGCTAAATGGAAAATATTTGTATCAAAACTAAAATAATCATCATAATTACCCCTTAAACCTAAGTCTATAGTATAGCCATTTTCGTCGGATATCTCTGGGTCAATTGCGTATGCTGGATTAACAGTACTAATATCTGCAAATGTAACAGAACGGTAATTTTGAGAGTAATTAGCATATAATTCTATTTCGTTTTGAAATTTTTGAGAAACCCCTATACCTGTTAACAAAAATAATCTTTCATTATTTCTGTTTTCTATGATAGTATCATGTTGAATAACATTTTGCGCTGCATCTAGAATAATCCTTTCATATTGACCTCTGGCTTGAGTATTAATATACTCTAATCTAAATCCAGGTGTTACAGAAAGCTTATCACTAATATTAATTATATTTTCTCCAAAAAATGAGATATTTTTATTTGGGTATTTGTAATCTGATTGATTGGAATAAGCTGGAAAATTATCATTATAAAAACTAAAATCTGCATTTGATAAATCTGATCCAGGCCCTTGTTTACTATAATTTGTGGCAAAATATAATTTTGAACCCAGCACAAAAATTGCATCTTTATTAAATATGTTATAATTATTTAAAAACTTTGCCTCTATACCAAAATTATTAAAATCACCACTTATTAAATCACGTGGACCATTACTATCGACTTGATCTACTCTGTTTACTCTAAATCCAAGGGCATTTCTTACTGCGTTCAAACCAAAAAAACTGATCGATAACGACTTTTTTAAATCAAATTCATGATCATATCTCAAATTATACAACAGCCAGTCGACATTAAACCAGTTTCTGGCTCTATTACTTTGAAAAGGATTATTTGAAAACATCTGATCGTTTAATCCTCCTGCTTGTTGAGTTAAATATGTAAAATAGGTTAAGTCAAATGATAATTTTGATTTTTTATCGATATCATAAATTGTTTTGATAAAAAAGTTTTTTGAATTAAAGTAAGAGTTATCCCTAAAACCATCACCTTGCTTAAAATTAAAATAAGCATAGTATCTAAATTTATTTTTAGAGCCTATATAACTTGTAAAATTTGTGTATAGATTATTACTACCAACTGAGTTTCTGAGTATAATTTCTTCTTTCTGATTTTTTTTTGGCTCTTTCATCACAAAATTAACTAATCCGCCAAATTGGGTTCCATATTGTAAAGAAGCTGCTCCTCTAACTATTTGTATGTTGCTTAAACCTTCAGAGGGTGGCGTATAATAACTCTCAGGATAACCAAGGACGTCAGCACTTATATCATAACCATTTTGTCTTGTGTTAAAATTTGATGTTCTGTTGGGGTCCAACCCTCTCCCTCCAATGTTAAGCTGTAAGCCAGCATCATCATTTTGAAATATATTTAAACCCGCTACTTGAGAATAAATCTGTCTAGAATTATTACTAGCCAAATTTGCCATACTTTGGTCTACTAAAACAACTTCACTTTTCTTACCCTCAAATATGCTTGTTCCTTCAACAGCACTAAGTCGCTTAAGCGAAAAAATCTTTTCATTTCTAGCAATAATTTCAATTTCATCTAAGTTTTCAAGTAAGGGTTTTAGATATATAGTTTCATTTTGATAGATTATCTTCTCTTTAACCAAATAATTTTCAGAATAAAAACTGATGAAATCATCTTTGTTTGCTTCAAATGAATAAAATCCATTTTCGTCTGATATTTCAACAAGACCATCTGACTTGGAATATATTTTGACTCCACTAATAGTTTCATTAGTCCCTTGGTCAATTATATACCCTGAGAAAATTTGCTGAGATATTAATGTTTCTGAAAAGAGCAGAAAAATAAGTAATATTTTAAAGTAAACTTTTGACATCATCTTTTATTGGAATAATCCATGTTTTATGCTTTAGATTATTTTTTTGTTTATATAAATCAACTTTAGGATCGATAAATCTTTTACTCGGTCTACCATTTAATGTCACATAACTATCTGCATATACGGAAACTTCACTAAAACCTCTTTTTTTAAATGTATCGCCTAGGAAATGTGCATACTCTAATATCATATCAGGTTGAAAACTCATTTGCTTTATTTGAAATGGAGTAAGAAAATCCATATTATCTACAACTTGAAAATTTTTATTTTTATTATCAACAACCTTAAAGGTAGTATAACCAGCTTTTTCTGTTAGCATAACCCTCCATGAAAATCTATAACCCTGTTCAGTCCAAAATAATTCACCTTGATAAAAATTATTTCTTAGCGGGATAATAATCTGAAAAATAAAAAATAAGACCACAATAGGAATAATTAATCTACTCTTAGCATGGCTATTGATGTCAGATTTGAATTTTTCTAAACTTTTAATTCTTAATCCTAAAAACTGTCTAATAAAATCTAATATTTTTTTATGTAAACTATTATCAAAAAATACAACACAACTAAATATCATAATATATGGGAACATTCCAATTGGAGGAAATAAAACTCTTGTCATAATATGAAATGCAATAACCATGAAAAATGCAAAATATCGTGTCCTTTTATACAATAATAAAAAAGGTATGACACAGTCATATATCATACCACCCCAACTAAACAAATAGTATGAAAAATCTTTCTGAAGTAAAGTTTCCCCGATGAATGGAATAGTATATTTTGCTCTTAGCCAGATTTTCAATGGTTGTGCGTTAATTAACCAATCAGAGTTGATTTTTGCTAGACCAGCATATATATATACTATAACTATTAAAAGTTTTAAGGAATCAATGGTCCATTGTGGAATTTTAACATTCTCCTGTTTATCAATAGAAAAATATCTTGCACATGGAAGAAAAATCATTAAAAAAGAGATACAACTTAATAAATAATAATGATTTAAATAAGTAGTTTTATCCATCAATTCTATGTAGGTAAAACTTAAAAATAGAATTACTATTGAGTACCTATATTTATATCCAATAGTAACAAATAATGCTGAAGCAAAGCAAATAAGAAAAATTAAATAAGTGTATATACCAAGAGGTTTTACCCAAGAAAAACCATAATATGAAAAATGAAAATCTGGTTCTATATATAATGACTCGATCCAACCATTTGAAGCAAATCTAGCTAAGCTAAACATTATCAGAATTCCAAAACCAATCCTATATAACGCTAATGGATAAGGAAGAGATTCTTTTTTAAAGTACTCAAATAATTTATTTGTCATTTTAGTTTACTCTAGTCTCCGTCAGCATCAAAGTAGTCGACAGAGATACCCAGAATTGATAGCATATTGGTTTTAAGTCTGACTACCCCCTGCTGAATGGCATCATATGCTTCTAACATCTTAATGTTATCAGTTTCTATTTGTAATGCAAAATTATCATTTAATTGATTAAGTTTAACCCTCGAGTTGTCAAACGAATCAACTATATCATCTTGTAATCCAACAAACATTGAAGAATCTGAATAATTGGTATCGTCTAAATAAGCCAAATAATCATAAAAACCTTCTCCGTTAGTTTGGCTATCTCCAAAATGAATTCCATGAAAAAAATCTGCACTTGCTTGTAATGCTTCAATTGCTAAAATTTTAGAGATATCAGACTTGTAGTATGCCTCAACATTTTGAGGTAATTCGCCTGACCAAACCCCAGCTGGAATTCCAATCTTGTTTGCTCTTAGTCCTTTTTCATAATAATAGACAAAGTCATTAGCTAACATATTTAAACTTGAAGTAGATGTATTTCCAGTTGAATTAATAAAATTATTTCTATTTGTTTCCCAATAATTAATTACCAAATCAGTGTTCTCAACCATTTTACCAATTAATAGGTTTAAATATGTAAAGGTTGAGTTGTTGTCAGATGTATAAACATCAAGTATTTGCGTATTGTTATCTGCTATTCCGAATAATAAATAGTCAATAGCAGGAAATCCTTGAGCTGAAAACTGATTTGAGTTACCGTCTAAATCTACATTTTCAGCATTAATATTTTCAGATATTCTCGTAATATTTGCAGGATAAATATTCATTTTTGAGGCGTAAAATATCTCCTCAGCATATCCAATATTGAACATCTCAATATGTTGCCAAGCTTTATACGATTCAATAAATTGAACCTGCATCATTTCTAAATTTGAAAGAGTTTTTTCCTGTTCAAACGAATTAATTGCTGACTCGAATAAATCCAACTCATTATCAAAATTTTGATGAGCTGGAATTATTATATTATCAACTGCATTGATAAGTAATGATGATCTGTTATAATTATCAGAGCTTGAATTGTTGTCATTTTTAGTACAAGAAATTGATAAAAGAATAATAAAAAATAAAATAATTAAGTAATTAAATCTCATAACTTTATATAAAATAGAGAGGAAACAGCAGTAATTGCTGTTTCCGTCTCAAAATTTAGAAAACAAAAAAAATAAATTGGCAAATTTGTACCAATTCATCAAGTTTTTAGTCAATATTTAATGTAACACCATTAGCATCAAATGCTTGCTTAACTAATGCAATCATTCCAGGATACTGTGATGATGCTGGAGCAGTCAACACACCTGGGTTCATGTTATGGAAATCACCCATGTAATTTGCTAAAAAGTATTCAACTGTACCTTTATCCATAAATGGCTCGTCATTTCCATTGTTAGTAAACTGTAAGCTTAATAGGAACCCCCATGCCTCTGAAAGTGAGTGGTGAGCCTTAGCAATATTTCCAGCTTCTAACTTAGCTACATAATCATTCATGTAGTGAATTGAATAGTAACCAATAACTTTAGATAATTCAACTTTTATAATGGCAGCTTGCTGATCCCTAAGCTCATAGTCTTTGTTCACAATAGCTGTTCTACCCATAATAAATGCATCATATACGACCTGTCCAATTCCCGGCTCATATCCGCCTTCATCGTTTACTTTCTTAAAATATTTCATAAGTAAACTTCCAGAACCTGAAGGAGTTAAACCAGCAGATGATAGGTTTTCTCCTTCTAAACCATATAAGTATCCAAAGCCTTCATCCCACTTATGTTCCATATCAGTATAATTATTGTCTCCAGATAATACATCGTTATCATTATCATCTATTCTAGTTCCTGAATCTAACTGATTAGGGTGGATATAATTGTTAACGATTTGATCTAAAGTGAAAGCACCAATTAATCCTTTAAAAAATAATTGATCAATTTCTTGACCAGCTGCATTTAAGTGATAAGTTGAAGCACCGTCAGGCGTTGAAATAGCACCTGATTGACCTGCACTAGCATCGCTTGTCCAGTTTGGTACTACATTATTAGCATAGTCTAAAATCATATCATCAAACATTTGCTTTGTAGTTGCACTACCAGCTAAAGTTGATGCAGCAGTTTTACTACCGATAATTTTAGATGTACCATTTAATGAAGAGTCAGAAAAACCAGCTGAACCATTAGCATCTCCGTTAAACATCAAATCTAACCCATTTACTGTAGCTTCATTAGAATTTAATGCAGCGTACAACTCTTCAGCCTGGGTTAATCTTGTTGTTTGTCCAGAAAAGCTAACAGAAGATTCTCCATCTCTTGTAAACTCGTATGACGAAGGAGCATCTATAGGATCTACGTGATCAGGAGGATCGTTATCGTTATCACAAGAAAAAACAAAAATTGCCAATGAAAATAACATTGACTTATAAATTAAATTTTTCATATTTTTTTTAAATTTTTAAATTTCTAGATGCAAATATAAGTATTAATTTAGATTCAATCTAAATAAAAATAGTATTTTTTATAAAATGAACTTTAATCGATACTTTTTTATATTACATTTTAATATTAGATGAACTTTTAACAGTATTATTAATCTTTAAGCGTTATAAAAATTATAAATACTGGTAATATATTTGCAGCTTATTAATTTTAAAAACCTTAAATATTATTTATAATGAAAAAATCAAAAGTAATTTTATTATCGATTATAATACTATTTTTTTATAATTGTGAAGATGATAGCCCTGCCCCATTAGATATTGTTTATTCAACAATTGAAGATTTACATGCTCCGCAAGAAGGTGGTCAAGGCCAGCCAATTTCTGGTGAATTTACAAAGTTTGACTTTGATTCTGGACTTGCGACTGAAAGCTCTACAGAATGGGATATTGCATTCAGAGGAACATCAATTATTATTAATGGTGGAACTTCACTAGGCACAGCTAATGAGCCTGAAAGAACTGGAGATGCAGGTGCATATATTTACGATGGCCTAATGACAGAGATGAGTATAGTGGATACAGCATTATTTGAGCAAGACTCTTCAGAAGGATATGCAATTGCCACGGGTTCTGGAAATGGGTGGTATACCTATGCTGGTGCCCCAACTTTTTTAATAAGCCCAACACCTGGGAAGATATTAGTTTTTAGAACCAGAGATGGAAAATTTGCTAAAGTAGAAATTCTAAGTTATTATTTAGGCGCACCTGAAAATCCTGATGCATTCACTGACCCAAGTAGATATTATACATTTAACTATGCATACCAGCCAAATGAAGGTATAACGGAATTCAATTAATTAAGAAAAAAACTTTGGACAGTTATCTTCAAAGTAAATTAAATTTGAATCCAAGTATTCAAAAAACACTTCTGAATTAATTTTCAGAGGTGTTTTTGAGTATAATGACCATATATTATTCTTATATCTGCCTAAAAGCTTATAGCTCTTACCTTGAAAAAAACATTTCTCGATAATTATTGAATTTGAAGAAGATTCAACGACTTTTAGGTTTTCTGGTCTTATATAATAAATTTTATTATCTATTGGAAATTTATTTATCTCGCCCAATACCTCTGCGCAATAGCAATTTACTGGTTCACAATACATTTTTTGTGGATCTGAATATTGCTGAACAATTCCTGCTTTAAATATCAGTATTTTATCAGAAATATTTAAAGCGTCATTAATATCATGAGTAACAAGAATAGTTGTTGTCTTTGTTTTTTTAATAATCTTACAGATTTCATCCCTAATTGTATATTTAATATTTGCATCAAGATTACTAAATGGCTCATCAAGAAGTAAAAGATCAGGCTCTCTAATGATTGACCTAGCAATACTAACCCTTTGCTGTTCGCCTCCTGAAATTTCGTGAGGGTATCTATCTAAAAGTTTGGTTAGGTTGGTAAGCTTAATTAAATCTTTGAAATTTTTAAAATATTTGTTTTCTAAATTAAAACATATGTTCTCTTTAACATTCAAATGAGGGAATAATGGATAATCCTGAAATACATATCCTATTTTTCTTCTTTGTGGTTTAACAAACAAGTTATTATCATTTATAATTTTATTATTTAATATAACTTTACCAGAATTGATACTTTCTAAACCAGAGAGGCATTTTAAAAATGTTGATTTACCTGACCCACTTTCACCTACAAAGGAGATTAAGTGACCATTTTTAATAGAAAATGATAAATTTTTGACGACTAGATTGTCACCGTAACTTTTTACTAAATTTTTAACTTCTAAATACATTAGATTTTTCTAAAAAAATTTTTAAAATTATCAGCAATATACTGCAAATAAAAATAATCATAAATGAGTATATACTGGAGAGAGGAATCATTTCCTCGACAGCAAATTCATAGGTCTGAGTTGCGAGGGTGTCAAAGTTAAAAGGTCTTAAAATTAAAGTGATTGGCAGCTCTTTCATTATATCAATAAATACCAAAATTAAAGCCGTAAAAAAAGAATATTTATTTATAGGGAAATATATTTTTTGAAAAATTTTAAAATTAGACAATCCTAGATTTTTAGCAGAATCATCATAAGAATCAGGATGCTTTTCTAAACTCGATTTTATGGGAGATTTTCCAACTGCTAAAAATCTAATTATATAAGCATAAACAAGAATAATAAAATATGTGGTAAAACCACCAGTTAATTTAACACTACTAAAAACATCATCTAAATTTGTTAAATAAATAATTACAGCTAATGCAACGACTGCTCCAGGAATAGCATATCCAAGTGATAGAAATTGATTTATGTAAAAATATAACCTAGATTTAGAAATCCTTTCATTGTACAGAAAATAAGTTGACAAAATCAAAATAAAAAATGAAGAAATTAATGAAATTGAAAAAGAATTAAATGTAAGATGGAACAATCGATCTAAATCAATACTTTCAAAGATTGAAATAACGTTTAAAATATTAAATAATAGTGGGATTAAGAATGCTAAAAAAACTGGAACTAAACAAAGCATATAAATCAAAAATAATTTCTTTTTACCAGGAAAATTTAGAGTGTTTATCTTACTGTTTTTAAAAAAACTAAATTTTTTGTACTGATTTAGATATTTTTCAATAAAAAACAAAAAAGCAACTATAAATAAAAGAATTGATGATAACTGAATAGCAGCCCCTGTGTCATTCATTGAATTCCATGATCTAAAAATACCAATAGTAAACGTGTTAACTCCAAAATACTTAACCGCACCATACTCGTTTAAAACCTCCATTATAACTAGAAATAAGCCAGAGAATATTGCCGGTCTAGACAAGGGAAAAACTACTTTATAAAGAGTCTGAAATCCAGTTAAACCAAGATTTTTAGCAATATCTAAATATCTAGAGCCAAATAAACTAAATGAGATTCTTGAAACGCTATATATATAAGGGTATAAAGAAAATGAAAGTATAATACCTAAAAACTCTATTTGTAAGAAATCGTATTTGATATTAAATGGGCCTGTAAAACTTAATAATTCACTGTAAGTAAAAGCCATAATATAAGTTGGAATAGCTAAAGGCAAATAGAGTATCAAATCAATTATTCTCCTAAATTTGAATTTATAATTACTAATAAACCACGCTGGTATCACACCCATTATTAAGGAAAAAAAGGATGTGATTAATACTAGATATAATGTGTTAAGAGAATAATCAAATAATAAATTATCAATTAAATAATTTAAAGAATCTGTATCTTGAAAAAAAGAATTAACCAATAAAAAAATTATTGGACAAAATATTATTGTAAAAATAATTACTGAAAAAAACTCCTGATGTCTACTTTTTTTCAAACCAATTTTTATTTCCAGCCAGTTTGATCAAAAACTTTTATTGCATCATTTCGATAAATTCCTAAAGTATTTAAATCTAAAGTGTCTCGCTTGAAATCTCCCCATGACTGCACTATATTTGACGGAAGTACATTAGGGTTTGCAGGATATTCATAACTATTATTAGCATATGTGTTCTGGGCTTCAACAGAAGTAAGATATTTTAATAACTTAATTGCATTTTCTTTATTTGAGGCATTTTTAGTCATTGCAAAACCAGAAATATTTATATGAGTACCTCTTTCATTATTTCCTTGATTTGGAAAGAATACGGATACAGATTTTCCTGCATCAACCTCAGATTGCTTCTTTGATGATAGCAATAATCCTATATAATATGAATTTACAATAGCTACATCCCCTTGACCAGCTGCTATTGCCTTAACTTGATCCCTATCATTTCCTTTTGGATCTCGAGCAAAATTAGTGACAATATTTGTTGACCAATCTGTAACAGCTTCCTTCCCTAAATTAGCATATAAAGAAGACATTAGAGCTTGATTATATGCATTTGAAGAAGACCTAACTAACAATCTACCTTTCCATTTTTTATTAGCTAAATCTTCATATGTACTCAAATCTGATTCAGAAACTCGATCATTACTATAAACCAGTAATCTAGCTCTGTAGGTAATTGGAATCCAATAACCGTTAGGATCTTTCAAATCATAACTGACATTTGAATTAATGACATTATTATCAATTTTTTGGAACACACCCATTTCAACTCCTTTTTGTAATTTTCCAGCATCAACAGTTACAAATAAATCTGCAGGAGTATTATTTCCTTCATTTTTTAATCTTTCAAGCAACTCGTCAGCACTTGCCTTTATCACATTTACCTTTATACCAGTTTTTTTTTGAAAATTTTCATATTGAATTCTATCAACTTCATAATGTCTTTGGCTATAAATATTAACCTCATTCGAATTATTTTTTTGACATGATATAAAAGAACATAAAGCAAAAAAAACAATTATGTAATACCTCATATGTTATTATTTAGAGTTATTCTAAATTGCAAGATAATTATTATAAATAATAAAATTTGAAAATAAATAGAAATATTTTAGAATGAAATAAGAATAAAAAATATTAAAATAAAAATATTAAATAAATTGGTTCAATTATTGATATTTATAACTCAAATAATATTAAGAAAATTAATATAAAATAATGACAACTTTTAAATTAGAGATTGAAGATGGATTTACTATTTTAAGATCTACAAATGAGAAAAATAAAAACAGCTATTTAAAAAAAGAAGTTGATGTCTCTTATATTCAATATCATTTTGTAATTAAAGGGCAATCAACATTTGTTTTTAATGATGGAGCATATAAAATGGATGTAGAAAATGGAAAATACATAGTTCTGTATAACCCTATGAAAAAACTACCAATAAATATAGTTATTTCCAAAAATTCTTCTTTGATTTCTGTTCTAATTTCAATAAAAAAATTTCATAAACTCTTTTCTGAGGATATTAATAATATTCAATTTTTAAAAGATGAAAATATAAATCAAAAATATTATTATGAAAATAAAATTTCAAATCCAATATTTATTATTTTAAACGAATTAAGAAGATTTGACACTAAAAGTTCAACAAAAAAACTTTTCTTAAAAGCTAAAATATATGAGCTTTTCAGTCATCTATATAACAGAAATAGAGATTTAAATGTTGAGCAATGCCCTTTTTTAACAAATGAAGAAAATTTTAAAAAAATTAAAAAAGCTAAAGATATAATTATTGAAAATATGACTAATCCTCCTTCATTAATTGAACTTTCTGAAGAAATTAACCTAAGTTTAAAAAAATTAAAAGAAGGATTTAAAAAAATATATGGTAAACCTGTATATCAATTTTTAATAGAATATAAAATGGAATTAGCTAAAAAACTTCTTTCTGTAAATGATTATAATGTAAATGAAGTTAGTATAAAACTTGGATACAGTACAGCGAGTCATTTTATAACTGCTTTTAAGAACAAATATGGATTAACTCCTAAAAAATTTAAACAAAATTATTAAAAATGCGCACGTGGCGGAATTGGTAGACGCGTTAGGTTGAGGGCCTAATAATCGTTTTGATTGTGGAAGTTCGAGTCTTCTCGTGCGCACTTGAAATTATGAAAAAAAATATAGCAATAATAGGTTCAGGATTCTCTTCTCTTTCTGCGGCATGCTACTTGGCAAAATCCGGTCATAAGGTTACGGTATATGAAAAAAATAATGAGTTAGGCGGAAGGGCTAGACAGTTTAAAGAAGCTGGATTCACTTTTGATATGGGGCCAAGTTGGTATTGGATGCCAGATGTTTTTGAAAAGTTTTTTAATGATTTTAATAAGTCTACAAAGGATTTTTATGAAATAGAAAAGCTTAACCCCGCTTACAGAGTGTATTTTGGATTAGATGACTACATTGACATTGAAGATAGTATAGAAAAAATATCCAAGAAATTTGAAAAAATAGAAACAGGAAGTGGAAAAAAATTAAAAAAATTTCTCGAGAGAGCCAAAGAAAATTATGGAATTGGAGTCACGGACATGTTATATAAAATGCCTGGCTTAAGTCCGTTGGAATTGGTTTCTTTAAAGACAATAAAGAAAATAAGATACTTCTTATCTACAATCAGAAAAGAAGTTCACAGGGATTTCAAAAACCCTAAACTAAGATCAGTCTTGGAATTTCCGGTATTATTTTTAGGTGCTAAGGCATCTAACACTCCTGCATTTTATAATTTTATGAATTATGCTGATTTTGGACTTGGCACATTCCAACCAAAAAATGGGTTTTATGATTTAGTTAATGCAATGGTTTCTCTAGGGAAGTCACTTGGAGTCAATTACCAAGTTAATCACTGTCTCCAAAAAATCGAAATGAATGGTGATAAGGCTAACAAACTAATTTTTGAAAACAAAGAATATGATTGTGATATAGTAGTCTCTGGAGCTGATTATCATCATACAGAAACATTACTTCCTAATAGATTTAGACAATATTCAGAAAAATATTGGGAGAAAAGAGTATTTGCTCCATCATCACTACTATTTTATGTAGGTTTTAACAAAAAAATTGGAAATGTCAATCATCACAACTTATTTTTTGATACAGACTTCGATTTGCATGCTGAAGAAATATACGACAACCCAAAATGGCCTTCTGACCCTCTTTTTTATGCAAACTTCACTTCTAAAACAAATCTAAAAACAGCGCCTGAAAATTGTGAAAATGGATTTTTTCTAATTCCAATTGCTACAGACTTAGAAGATTCTGAGGAAATAAGAGAAAAATATTTCAAAATAATATTAGATAAATTAGAACTTTATACTGGGCAAAAATTAAAAAAATCAATTATATACAAAAAAAGTTTTTGCGTAAGCGACTTTAAAAAAGAATATAATTCCTACGGTGGCAATGCCTATGGATTGGCTAATACATTATTTCAAACAGCATTTTTAAGACCTAATATAAAAAGTAAAATGGTACAGAATTTGTATTTCTGTGGACAATTAACAGTTCCTGGACCTGGTGTACCACCTGCGATTGTTTCAGGAGAACTTGTAGCAAATTTGATAAATAAATAAATTTTATTATTAAATTGTAAAAAAATAATCAATGAAGGAAATATTTGATGAAGTTTCATACAGTTGCAGCGAAAAGGTGACTAAAACATACAGTACCTCTTTTTCATTAGCAACAAAACTACTTTCTGAAAATATCAGAAAAGATATTTACAATATATATGGGTTTGTAAGGTTTGCTGATGAAATTGTCGATTCATTTCATGATTATAATAAAGAAGTATTATTTAATGATTTTTCAGTAGATCTTGAAAAGGCTCTATTAAATAAAATTCACCTGAATCCAATATTAAATTCTTTTCAACATACATTTCACAAATACAAAATTGACAAAGAACTTGTCGAATCGTTTATGAAAAGTATGAGAATGGATCTGATAAAGAAAAAATACTCTGTTGAAGAATACAAAGAATACATTTACGGATCAGCAGATGTTGTTGGGTTAATGTGCTTAAAAGTTTTTGTTCAAGGTGATAATTCACTCTATAATAAACTTAAAAATAATGCTATGAAGCTTGGCTCAGCTTTTCAAAAAGTAAATTTTTTGAGAGATTTAAAGGCTGACAAAGAAGATTTAAACAGAACATATTTTCCAAATACAAAATTTGAAAAATTAAGCGAATCAGAAAAAAATGAAATTATTATTGATATAGAGGATGATTTCAAAAAAGGATTAGAAGGTATTAAAGAGTTACCCATAGAAGCTAAATTTGGTGTTTTTATGGCTTATAGATACTATAATCAATTATTAAAAAAATTAAAAAAAACACCAGCTACAGAAATTATAAACAGAAGAATTAGAGTCCCTAATCTAAAAAAATTAGAACTTCTAACTAGAAGCTACGTAAAATATCAGCTTAATTTACTTTAAAATGGAAATACTTAAAACAGCAATAGTCTTTATATCCACATTTTTATTTATGGAATTTATGGCATGGTTCTCCCACAAATATATAATGCATGGTTTTCTTTGGACATTACACAAAGATCATCACAATCAAAATTTAAAAACATCATGGTGGGAAAGGAACGATCTTTTCTTTGTGTTTTATGCAGTTGTGAGTATGTTGTTTTTTTATTCTCAAGTTGAACTGGGATTTAGTTATGGATTTGCAATAGGATTTGGAATTATGGCTTATGGACTAACATATTTTATTGTTCATGATATATTTATTCATCAACGATTCAAATTCTTAAAAAAAGCTAATAATTGGTATGCTAAAGGAGTGAGAAAAGCACACAAAATGCATCATGCAAACATAAAAAAGAACGGGGGAGAAAGTTTTGGAATGTTATTTCCTCCCTTAAAATACTTTAAAGACAATTAATCTTTAAGAAATCCTCAATCAAATGAAAGCCAATTCACAATTTGATTATATCATTGTAGGAAGCGGTCTTTCAGGTCTACATCTATCCTATAGTTTTTTAAATGACAAATATTTTGAACATCACAAAATATTGATTATTGATAAATTAGATTCTATAAAAGAAGATAACTTTTTTTCATTCTGGGAAAGAGGAATTGGAAAATGGGACTCAATAATAAAAAATAAATGGAGTAAAGGGAAATTCTTTTCAAAATATGGAGAAATAAATATGGATTTTTCGTCTTACAACTATAAAACTTTGATCTCATCAGATTTTTCTAAATATGTTAAAGACAAATTAAAAAAAAATAAAAATTTCAAGTTTGTTAAAGATACCGTATTAAAAATCAGAAATGAGAAAAATAATATTATTGTAGTTGGAAACAAAAGAAATTATCAAGCTAGTCATGTGTTTGATTCAAGTATTCAAAATAAAATAAAAAAAGAATTTTATAATCACCCCTCTTTAAAACAACATTTTCTTGGATGGGTTGTCAAAACAAAAAACAATGAATTTGATGAGAAATCTTTCGTTTTTATGGATTATAGAATCAGAGATAAGAACAAAACTGCTTTTACCTATGTTTTACCACTTAAAAAGAATAAAGCTCTAATTGAGTACACTTATTTCTCTAAAGATGTTTGCAAAAAAAAGGTTTATGAAGGTTATCTTAAAAAATATTTAATAAAATATTACAATGACCCAGATTATGAAATAATTAAATCTGAATTTGGAGTAATACCTATGACATCATATCCATTTTATAAAAATTCTACGAAAAATATAACAAAAATTGGAGCAGCAGGTGGTTGGATTAAACCTTCTAGTGGTTATTCTTTTAAGATTTGTGAAATTAATTCATTGAAGATTATCGATAATATTAAAAAAGGCAAAAAATTATCAATAAAACCAAAGAAAAAATATCAGTTTCTTGATAAAATACTTCTTGGAGTTCTCTCTAAATATAATCACAAAGGTGAGATTATTTTTTACAAAATGATTAAAAGAAATTCAACAAGTAATGTGCTACGTTTTTTATATGAAAAAAGTAGTTTGTTTGAAGAGATAAAAATCATTATTTCTTTACGCTCAATTGACTTTATTAAGGTTTTTATAAAAAGTATATTCCGAAAAGCTTTATAAATTTTCTTTTTTTATCAAATTTAATGCTGACCCTTCATCATACCAATCAATCTGTGAGCTGTTATATGTGTGATTTAAGCTGATATAATCATTTGTTCCGTCAGAGTGCTTTAATTCGATTAAAAGTTGTTTACCAGCTTCAAATTGATCCAAATCAACAAAAGTTATTAAATCATCTTCCTGAATCAAATTATAATCGGACTCATTATCAAATGTCAAAGCTAGCATACCTTGTTTTTTTAGATTTGTTTCGTGTATTCTAGCAAAAGATTTTACAATAACAGCACAAACACCTAAATGCCTAGGTTCCATAGCGGCATGCTCTCTTGAAGACCCTTCACCATAATTATGATCACCTACTACAATAGTTTTAATATTATTTTTTTTATACTCTCTTTGTGTATCAGGAACTCCTCCATAATCAGCTGTCAATTGATTTTTTACAAAATTAGTTTTCATGTTAAAACTATTAACTGCACCAATTAGACAATTGTTAGAAATATTATCTAAATGCCCTCTATATCTTAACCAAGGACCGGCCATTGAAATATGATCTGTTGTACATTTACCGTGAGCCTTTATAAGTAATCTTGCATCTTTAATATCTCTACCTATTGGATTAAATGGCTCAAGTAATTGAAGTCTCTCAGATTTAGGATTTACTTTAACAATAACATTACTTCCATCATCTTGTGGTTCAATATAACCTGAGTCTTCACAATCGAAACCATCTGAAGGTAGTTCAACTCCAATAGGTGGATCAAGCATAACTTCTTCACCGTTTTGATTAATTAGTTTATCCTTAGTAGGATCAAAATCTAACTTACCTGCAATGGCAATAGCAGCGACTATCTCTGGAGAACCAACAAAAGCATGAGTGTTTGGATTTCCATCAGCTCTTTTTGAAAAATTTCTATTGAAAGAATGTACAATTGTATTTTTTTCTTGGCCTTTTAAATCACTTCTATCCCAT
>Ga0315315_10001919_pt1 | contig 19109 bp, 18 predicted proteins | sample M140m3416metaG_FD_203699 | JGI IMG/M metagenome (GOLD analysis project Ga0315315, IMG submission 203699) | Ammonia-oxidizing marine archaeal communities from Monterey Bay, California, United States - M1 40m 3416 | ecosystem: Environmental > Aquatic > Marine > Intertidal zone | place: USA... | reverse complement strand
TCAAGCCGTAGCCGGGGGGTGTGAGCTGTGCTGTTTGCTCTGTGTATCCATACAGGGTGGTGCCCACCCACTCGCATCCCAGTGAAGCTGCGATCAAGCCGTTTTCGATGGAGTCCACATCGGCCATTAGTGGCGCTCCAAGGTCTGTCTTTGCCCTTTGAACGAGTTCCGCAAGGGTTTCTTTCTCTGGCCTTGGGCGGGCTGTGGCATCGAGGGCGATCACGTCAGCACCGGCTGCCCAGACCGCTTGAATGTCGTCCCAGCGCGGTGTGATGTAGACAGAGCTATCTGGACATGTGCGCTTCCACAGGCCAATGATCAGGGCGTCAGGGCAGCGGTTGCGTACAGCTCCAATATGCTCTGGGCTCTCGAGGCGCACACCCGTTGCTCCGTTGCGGAGACTGGCTTCGGCCATGGCTGCGATCACATCGGGATGCCGCATGGGTGATCCTTCCGGAGCCTGAACGGACACGATCAGGCCACCCTCAAGCTGGGTGCGGGATGGAATGGGCATGGTGCTCAGGATGCCTGCCGATCTTGGATTGCTGAGGATGCCACCATCCAGCGACGAAAGCGCTGTGCACCCTGGGCAATCGGAGGTGGCGCGACTGCGAGTGCCGGTTTTGAAGAACGATCAGCCAGGTCTTCAATCACCCCAGCCTCATCAGCGTTGGAGTCAATCGGAAGGGGTGGTGCCACGTGTAAGACCCTTGTCTCTGTCTCGACCGGTTGATCGCTAACCAGAGAAAGGGGCTGAATGTTTGGCTCCAGCTCTGAACTCTGAACAGAGGGGAGAGCGTCTGGGGATGGTTCAGCCATTCGCTTGGGAAGAGAGGTCACCCCATAGCGATGCACCCACTGCAGCTCTAATTGCGCGATGAGGGAGGTTTCTCTTAATTCATTGGCGACCAGCAAGCGACGTTGCAGGTCCAGTTGGCGGGGGTTCAGGGGCTGAAACGAAGAGACAGACACGGAATCAAGAGAGTTTGCGGTTGAGCAGTGGTCGGATGAGGAGAAACAGCCCCACGGTGAGCACGGTCAAGACCAACAAGCAGGTCTGTCCTGTGACTGCCCCGTAGGGTGCATCCAAGAGAACCAGCGAAAGATCGAGAGGGCCTGAATAGGCCGCTCGAATTGGTTCTATCGCGAAGGTAAGGGGATTTAGGGCTGCTAGCCAGCCCATCCACACAGGCATAAAGCTGAGAGGTGCTAACGCGGTGCTTGCAAACAGCAGAGGAAGATTGGCAACAAAAATGACAGCAATCAATTCAATGTGACCAGGCAAGGCAAAGGCCAAACCCAGACTTAAGGCCGTAACGGCAAACACCAGAAGCAAAAGAGTGAACAAAACGAGCAGGAGACCACCAGCTCCCGGCCATCCATAGCCGAGTAAGGCCGCGGTGAGCATGATCGCCAAACTCTGTACGAGGCTCAGTGTGGTGATGTAAATAACCGAAGCGAAAACAATGGAACTTCGACTTCTTAATGGCGCAACAAGAAGTCGGTTGAGAAATCCAAATTCGCGGTCAAACATGACCGGAAGTCCTGCATTGAGTGCACCACTGAACGCTGTGAACACAATCACCCCAGCACCTAGAAAACGCCCATAGCTCATGCCACCGGGTAACAGTCCCTCTGGAGCTTTAGAAAACAGAGCTCCAAATAAAATCAACCAGATCAGTGGCTGAAGAACGCCGGCAATCAGCGTGGAGGGACGCCGTTTGAGCTGTACGAACAGGCGACGCGTTAAGGCAGTTGTTTCCTGGATCAGCTCCGTCAAAGCGCCTCTGGAAGACGCTTGATTGGCATCGATCTGGAGATGGGGGGTGGTCATAGCGCTCTGATGGAAAGGGAGGGGTGAAAGCAGGTCGTTACCGCATGGCTTGCTTGCGCTCTTGCTTGGGATCACGTTGACCGGCAATGGCCAGCTCGGCATCCATCAGGGTGCGTCCTGTGGCCTGAAGGTAGACATCGTCAAGACTGGGTCTGCTTTGGGCGAGGGCAAACACGGGAAGTCCTGCTTCCTCCAAACAAAGACGAAGGCGAGGAAGCACCTGTTCTCCATCCACTACAAGGTTCAGTGAATGCCCCTGCGAGCGATTAATCACAATGTTTTGAACGCCATCAAGGGGGTCCAGCAACGCGCGAATCGTCTCTGCCTCCTGCTCATTGCTGAACTCACGGACACGCAAGGTGACCCGATCACCTCCAAGACGTTGCTTGAGTTCGTCCGGTGTGCCCTCAGCGATCACTGTTCCGGCGTCAATAATCGCCATTCGATCTGCGAGTGCTTCCACTTCCTCGAGGTAATGGGTGCTCAGCAAGACCGTTGTGCCCTGGTCTCTTAAGTCACGGAGCACGTTCCAAATTACGGCTCGACTTTCGATGTCAAGTCCGACCGTGGGTTCGTCGAGGATGAGCAGTTGGGGGCGATGCAAAAGACCTGCTGCTAGATCAAGTCGACGACGCATGCCCCCTGAATAGGTGCCACATCGACGATCGATCCAGGGATCCATGCCCAACATCTCAATCAGTTCGTCGATCCGTTGGTTCCTTTGCTTTGGTCGTAAGTGATAGAGATCGCCTTGAAGTTCAAGGAGCTCTCGCCCTGTAAGGATTTTGTCAATCGCTACCTCTTGAGCGACATAACCAATGAGGCGTCGAACGTCCCGTTGGTCTTTCAAGGCATCCAGGCCAGCAATCCGGACATTGCCAAGATCTGGAGCCAGAAGAGTGGCAAGAATTCTCAGTGTTGTGGTTTTGCCAGCACCATTCGGACCCAGCAGGCCATAGAGACATCCTTCAGGGACCTGCAGGCTCAAGTCCCTGAGTGCTGAAATCGTCCCGTAAGACTTTTCCAGGTGATCGAGCACGATCAGGGACATGAAACCGTCCACAAGCGATGGTAAAGAATCTAGGAAGCGACAGGAAGAATTCCGCCCGCGAGGATGTCAACGACCGCCCTCACCTGCAGATCAAACTGAGCGGAACCAGCCATTCGGCTCATGACAAGCAAAAGACAGATGCCGAAGAGATAAAGAATCGACCAACGAAACAACCCCTTAGCGCGAACCCGGTTGTTGGGCTCAGCAGCCAGGCGCTCCACCATTTGCAGAAGGCGACCGTTGAAGGGAAGGATTAACAGCCCATATAAGGCGCCACCTTCGGGAAGGGCCCAAATGCCCAAAAAGCTCAGCAAGATCGTGGCCCATCCGTAGCGTCGAATCGCCCTCGTGGTGACCAAAGGCCCCTTGACCACTGGGAGCATTGGAATGCCAACGGCTCGATAGTCGTCATGTAGAAGCAATGCAAGTGCCCAGAAATGGGCTGGAGTCCACACCATCACAAGCGCGAACAGCCACCATCCACCTAGGCCGATGTGGCCTGTTGCTGCAGCCGCTCCCACTAGGGGTGGGATGGCGCCAGCCACACCGCCAACCACAATGTTTTGCGTGGTGCGGGGCTTAAGAAGCGCGGTGTAAAGCAGGACGTAACTGCAGAGTCCAAGGAGAGACAGACCAGCCGCAAGGCAATTCACCCCACTGACCAGAAGCGCCGCTGCAGCAAGAGTGCAGGACACGGCGCCAATAAAGGCCGCAGATGGTGACAACCGTCCAGAGGGAAGGGCTCGTCCGCTAGTGCGCAGCATGCGTCCATCTAGCTCCTGCTCCCATAAACAGTTGAGAACTCCTGCGGCGGCTGCCGCTAACGCACCACCACCAAGGGTGCATGCCAGCCTTGGCGAGGAGAGGGGCCAGCCTTCGGTGAGAGCCATTCCCCCCAAGGTGGTAGCCAGGAGAAGTGGGATCAGCCTTGGCTTGGCAACTTCAAGCCAGGGGGGAAGTTTGATTCTCTTGCGAGATGGCACCACCTCCTCTCTTGTGAGGGATGGGGGCATTGGAGCAACGGAAGCTGAACTAGCCATGACAGGGCTCCAGGGTTGAAGAATCGCGATCGATCGTGAGAGGGGAGTCGAGTGCCGACGGGCGTCTCCAGGTGAGAGCCGCGAGGACGGCCACGAGAAGACAGGCAACGAGTTGATGACATACCGTCACCGCGGGCTGACTCAGACCAAGACGCAAGGTGAAAACACCCAAAGCGATCTGCGTTGAGACCAGGAGAGTGGCTGTGATGAGAAGGGGCCATTGCTGACGAGCCCAGCCGCCGGCGATCAGAGCTGTTGCAACGAACAGCAAGACGCAGACGGCTGCTGGGGTTGCTGCACTGCGATGCCAATGAAGCCATTGGCAGGACTGACCCTCCTGCAAGCACCGTTGGGCCGCCCATGAGGTTGCCATCCGCCCCCCGAGTAGGCATTGGCCTGAGACGGCTGCAAGGCTGATTCCTCCAAGCAAAGGCCACCAGCGAGGGGCGGCAGACTCTTTGGATCCAGTGTGCAGAAGTCTTTGGGTCAATCCGCTCATCACGATGACCAGGGTCAGAGCCAAAACGAGATGGGCAGTGACCACTGCTGAGGGAAGCAGTTGAAGCACGGTCAGAGCACCGAGGCCTCCCTGAAGAACCACCAGTAGAACTAAGAGGAATGAAAGAGGCAGCAACCAGCGGGGTAGTTCCTTCCTCCAGAACCAGGCGGCACCGAGTTGGACGAGCAGGGCGATACCAACAACAAAGGCATCCAGGCGGTGGAACCACTCCAGAAACACCTTGAGATTCATTTGCCGCCCTGGAAGCAAGCTGCCGTAGCAGAGAGGCCAATCAGGACAGGCCAGTCCTGCTTCCATGACACGGGTTGCCCCTCCAATCACCACAAGGGCGATCAGAGCGACGACCAGGTGAGCGGCGAGCTGCGCCAGGCGCAAACGAATCGGAACTATTACCGATGAAGTCAACGACTGACCCTCCTAATCACTTGGTTTGTTTTTGGAAACTAGCGATCTGATCTCAAACGGCACGCTATTTACAGGTCTCCGACATTTTTAAAAGCGCCAACATCTCCCTTTGCTGACAACAACGCCCCGAAACAGGTGTGTAAGCGGGAACTTCAGGCTGCTTTAACAATCACTGCATGAAGAAGGCGTGAGATCTCCATAGTCTGATGAGACATGTACCAGGAGTTTCGTGCCCATCCCCTCGGCAATTATCACTCTTGTGCTGGGAATGATCCTTGTGCTGGGTGGATTGTGGATTGGCCAAAACATCAACCTTCTTCCTGTTGATGCCAGCGTCAATGCACCCATTTACGACGAACTGTTTCGTGTGCTGTTCAGCATCGGCACGATTTTGTTTGTAGGAATCGTTGGGCTGGTGGTGTTTAGCCTCGTTCGCTTCCGCCGTAAAGCTGGACAGATTGGAGACGGGATTGCGCTGGAAGGCAATTTGCCCTTGGAGATTTTTTGGACAGCTGTCCCAGCAATAGTTGTGCTTTTCGTGGGTCTATTCAGTTACGACATCTATGAACGGATGGGAGGAATGGTTCCCCTTGGTCATGGTGGACATGGTGATTCTCAAGCCACTGAGGAGAGGGTTTGGGGAGGAATTGGAACGGCAGGGGCAATGCAAGCCAGTTCTGAAATGTTGGTGCCACCTTTGCCTGTTGAGGTCACGGCGATGCAATTTGCTTTCCTCTTTCACTATCCCGAAGGAGACATTATTTCTGGTGAACTGCATGTTCCATCAGGACGACCTATTTCATTGAAAATGGAAGCTAAAGATGTGATTCATGCCTTCTGGGTTCCCGAGTTCAGGCTCAAGCAGGACATCATTCCAGGTCAGCCCACTTTGCTTAATTTCACGCCCACCCGTCCTGGGCGTTATCCAGTTGTTTGTGCTGAACTTTGCGGCCCTTATCACGGCGGTATGCGTTCCACAGTGGTGGTTGAGTCGGCTGATGACTACGACGCCTGGTTCCAAGCCAACCGCAAGCTCCCTGTATCTGAAGCATGACTCTCACCCTTCCTCAGCAGAGCAAACCCCCCTCGTTGCAACCAACTGGTTGGCTTCGCTATCTCAGTTTTAGCGTCGATCACAAAGTGATCGGGCTTCAATATCTTGTGTGTGGGTTTGCTTTTTACCTTATCGGTGGTGCCCTTGCTGGCGCGATTCGTACAGAGCTGACTAGCCCTGTGGCTGATTTTATGCCCCGGGATGTGTACAACCAGGTGCTTACATTGCACGGCACTGTGATGATCTTTCTCTGGATCGTCCCGGTGGTCAATGGTGCTTTTGGCAACTATTTGATTCCGTTTTATGTGGGAGCCAGGGATATGGCCTTCCCGAGGTTGAATGCTGTTGCATTTTGGTTGATTCCTCCAGCTGGTTTACTCCTGATCACCAGTTATTTCATTACTGGTGCAGCCCAGTCAGGTTGGACAGCGTACCCACCTCTCAGTCTGACAACTCCGGCGACTGGTCAAATTATTTGGATTCTGAGCGTTTTGCTGCTTGGGGGAAGTTCAATTTTTGGTGGAATTAACTTTATCGCCACGATTCTGAAATTGCGTCGGCCTGGATTGAAGCTGATGCAATTGCCTATGTATTGCTGGGCAATGCTTGGAACGAGCATTCTTGTTGTTCTGTCAACACCAGTTCTTGCTGGCACTTTGATTCTTCTGAGCTTCGATATTGTTGCTCACACGGGATTCTTTAATCCTGGAATGGGCGGAAATGTTGTTGTCTATCAGCACCTCTTTTGGTTTTATTCCCATCCAGCCGTCTACATCATGGTTTTGCCGGCCTTTGGTTTGGTGAGTGAAATTTTGCCGATTCATTGCCGAAAACCACTTTTTGGATATACCACGATGGTGTATTCGATCATGGCGATCGTTGTTCTTGGGCTGGTTGTTTGGGCCCATCACATGTTTACCAGTGGTACGCCTCCATGGATGCGTCTGTTTTTCACAATTGCAACGGCCTTTATTGCTGTTCCGACTGGTATCAAATTCTTTAATTGGATAGCAACGTTATGGGGAGGAAAAATCAGCCTCAATAGTGCAATTCTCTTCTCTTGCGGTTTTATTGTTAACTTTGTTTTGGGTGGGATTACTGGTGTGGCGCTAGCCCAAGTGCCCTTTGATGTTCACGTTCATGACACCTATTTTGTTGTTGCTCACTTCCATTACATTGTTTATGGAGGATCGGTGTTTGTGATCTTCGCGTCTGTTTATCACTGGTTCCCCAAAGTGACCGGGAGGATGTTGGATGAAAACCTTGGTCGTTTTCACTTTTTGTTGACGTTCATTGGATTCAATCTTTGCTTCGCTCCCCAGCATTGGCTTGGCCTTAATGGCATGCCCAGGCGTGTTGCTGAATACGATCCACAATTTGCGTTTGTGAATCAGATCAGCAGTGTGGGCGCCCTGCTGATGGCGCTCAGCACCTTGCCCTTCCTCTGGAACGTGATCGCGAGTGCACGTTCTGGTGAGATTGCTGGAGACAACCCTTGGCGTGCCTTGACCCCTGAATGGTTGACCACCTCTCCACCTCCTGTAGAGAACTGGAAAGGTGAACCTCCTTTGGTCACTCACCCCTATGGGTATGGAATCCCTGCAGACCAGATCGACTTGAAAGATGCCAGTGGCAGTGATTTATGGAGCAACGGCCGATGACTTCCCTATCCCCTCAAGACCAAGCGGTTGAAATTCAGGAACATCACGAAGAAAGCCATCCCGACCACCGCATGTTTGGGCTAGCCACCTTCTTGGTGGCTGACGCGATGACATTTGCAGGGTTTTTCGCTGCTTATCTCACGTTTAAAGCTGTTAACCCTCTTCTCCCTGGCGCTGTGTACGAGTTGGAGCTTCCACTCCCAACTCTTAACACCATTCTTTTGCTTGTTAGCAGTGCCACGTTCCATCGTGCTGGTGTCAATCTGCGCCGAAGTGACATGCAACGCTGCAGGCGCTGGTTGCTTTTGACAGCCGTTCTGGGCTTGGCCTTTTTGGTGAGTCAGATGGTGGAGTACTTCACCTTGCCATTCGGGTTAACAGACAACCTTTATGCCAGCACTTTTTACGCTCTCACTGGCTTCCACGGTCTGCACGTAACCCTGGGCGCTCTAATGATTTTGATTGTGTGGTGGCAATGTCGTACGCCTGAAGGACGCGTTACCGCAGACAATCACTTCCCGCTTGAAGCTGCAGAGCTCTACTGGCACTTCGTAGATGGCATCTGGGTGGTCTTGTTTGTGATTCTCTATCTCATCTGAGCCAGCTTGGTCTCCTCTTTAATGCTTCCCAAGCTTAATTCGAGATTTTTGTTGCTTCATATGAGAGTTTTGGCCAGAATAAAAGCAAATTTCATGAGTTAGATGCTCACTGGCCAGGAATTGCTGAACAGGGCCCGGTCACTCAGCAATCGCTCTGAAGACGACATTGCGAGGGGATGCGGCTATGTCGGTCCCAGTGGTCGCGTTCTGCGTAAGGGCTTCTACAAAGCTTTAGTGGAAGCGAAGGGATACAAGCTGCCCTCCTCCAGTTCTGGTGGCGGGGGTGGAACCAGAGGTCGCCAAGCCGAATTCAAGACCCGCGTTCATGGGAATGGCAATCTGCTGATTGGTCATGCCTACACCCGTCGCCTCGGCCTAGAACCTGGCCAAGAGTTCCGGATTGAACTGCGCCAAGACTCTCGTTCCATTTGGCTTCTTCCCATGAATAACGAGGAGCTCAAGGTTGCAGAGGTGGGCTCAGAGCCCGATCAAGACACAACAAAGGACCCAGGCTGAGACCCGGGCCCTTGCGATGACTGGTTTTAAACCATTGACTGCTAGGGGATCAGGCAGCAGCTGGTGGATCTTGATCGTTGTGAATGGTTGAGCTCAAGGCGATCAGGTCAATGCCGCTGAATAGGAAGCTGATTCCTACGAGTACGCCCAGTACCCAAAGCAAGCCCCAGAACTTCAGCGTCACGATCAGCAGTCCAAGAATGAACGTGATCACTCCATTGGCAACGGCCCAGCCCGCTCCAGGACGGTTGCTGTGAGACAGGCCGTTGAAAAAGGCGACCACACCCTCAACAAGAAACACGATTCCGATCGCTAACGACAGGGTTGCGACCTGTTCTGCCGCGTCTGCAGGACTGCGGAAGTTGCTGATCATCGAAGCCCCTGCAACGATGAACAAGGTTGAGACGACCAAACGCCAGAAGCAAATCCAGCGCCCCATGCGTTTCGAGCGGGCCAGATTGCTGATCCAACCCACCACGCCTCCAACGAGAAAGACAACCGCGATCACTCCAGTGACCCAAACGGACGCAAGCACTGGAAAGATAAGGGCGAGGACACCCAAGATGATCAGCAAAATGCCTTCAGCGATGGCGAAAGCTTTAAAAGTCCCGGCGGAATCGGGACGGTCCTCAGCGGTCATGAATTTTGTAAAAGAGACAACTCTTGAAAGGTATTGATTCCCCGAAGCGCTGACCCGTTTTTGTGATGTTCCCTCAGCACCACCCGTTAGCTCCAACCATGGGAGGCGAGCCATTCAGAGCTCATAGAGCTGTGGTTTCCAGAGTTGGATCCCCCTCCTTCCCGCGAGTGGCTGAGCAGGCGTTCCGTATAACGAGCGAGAAGATCGATTTCCAAATTCACCTCATCCCCCGGTGCGAGATCGCGCAATGCCGTGGACATCCAAGTGTGTGGAATCACGGCGATCCAAAATCGCGCACCAGCATCACTGCACCCAGCCACCGTGAGGCTGATGCCATTAATGGCAACACTGGCTTTTTCACAGATGTACCGGCCATAGGCGGCATCTCGCCAGCGCAGTTCGAGATTCCACGATTGGTTTAGGGCTTCGATGCTTGCCACTTCGCCAATGCTGTCGACATGACCACTCACGAGATGTCCGCCAAGCCGATCGGACAAGCGGAGGGCCGGCTCCAAATTGACCGAACGGCCTGAAGAGGCTTTGCGGCCGAGTGTGCTGCGTTGCAGCGTTTCCTCGCTGACATTGGCAAGAAATCCATCACCAACCAGCTCCGCCACCGTGAGACAAACGCCATCAACAGCAACACTGTCCCCTAGCTGAAGGGGAGCGAACGGAGAGCAGCCACTCACGACGAGGCCACTGCCGCGCCGTTCAATCCAACCAACAGCTTGCACCAGACCCGTGAACATGCTGTGCATTCAGCGTGTGTTCACTGGTCATAATCGAGGAAGGGGGAGAGAGCCGTCGATGGTGGAAATGAGCGTGATTGGGATTGCGCTGGATGCCGCCAGTCGGAGTCCGATCGTCCTGCTTCGAGATCCATCGCGACGGCGACAAGTGCCGATCTGGATCGATCAGGCGCAGGCCCACAACATCATGGCTGGACTCAATGGAGAGCCATCTCCTCGCCCCTTAAGTCATGACCTAATGGTGAGCTTGTTGGAGGCTGGTGAACTGCATCTCGAGCGGGTCATCATCCATGCGATTGAGGACAGCACGTTTCGCGCTGTCTTGAAACTCAGCCATGACGCGCCAAGCGATGCGATTGAGGACGTCACACAACCTGAGTCGATCGAGGAGAACGAGCTGAGCGAAGAGCTGCTGGACATTGATGCCAGGCCCAGTGATGCCATTGCGCTTGCCATCCGAACGGGCAGCAGCATTTGGATGTTGGAGGAAGTGGTCGCTGAAGCCTCGATCGCCGTGGATGCTGAAGCGGATGCAGAGGATCGAAACGAGTTTCGTCGATTTTTAGATCAGGTCAGTCCTGCGGCCATGGTCCGGCACCTTCAGTCGAGACATCCCAGGGACGACGAAACGGATGACGACACTTTGGGATGACAACAGAGCCTATGGCTGGTGTTGGGGTTCGTCGCGCTTTTGGCACGGGTCCAGCGGTGAGCTTGTTCACTCTGGGGACGATGCGTGCTTTGAAAGACCGCGAGCAAATGGTTGCCGTTGTGCAGGCAGCCCATGCCGCTGGGATCAATCATCTAGAGACGGCACCCGCCTATGGCCCTGCTGAAACCTTTTTGGGGCAGGCCTTAGATCAGCTAGCTCGAGAAGGGATTGCCCCTGAGGGTGGGTGGTTAATCACCAGCAAACTCCTTCCAGGGCTTTCTTTGGAGCAAGGGAAACACGCTATCTCTGCGTGTCTTGAACGGTTGGGACGCCCCTTTTTGCATGGCTTGGCGGTCCATGGTCTGAACCGCGAGGAACATCTGCATTGGGCGATCGACGGGGATGGAGCCAGGATCTTGGAATGGGCCCTGAGATCTGGGCTTGTGGGGCAGGTTGGTTTCAGCAGCCATGGCTCCAATCCATTGATCGCTCGTGCGATCTCATCTGGTCGCTTTCAGTTCTGCAGCCTGCATCTCCATCTTTTGGATCCAGCCCGGATTCCCTTGGCGTTGGAAGCGCTGGCTGCAGGCATGGGAGTGATGGCGATCTCCCCCGCCGATAAGGGTGGACGCTTGCAAGCACCAAGCTCATTGCTGCAGGCAGATTGCCAGCCCTGGGAACCCTTAGCTCTGGCTTATCGCTACCTGTTAGCTGCTGGGGTAAGCACCCTGACAGTCGGGGCGAACAGCCCAGCGGATCTCAGTCTTGCCGCCTCCATGGCCAGCAGCGATGGGGCGCTTACCCCTGCAGAACAGACTGCTTTGACCCGTCTGGAACTTTTGCGCCAACAGCGGCTCGGTGAATCGCTTTGCCATCAATGCAGAGCCTGTCTCCCCTGTCCGCAGGAGGTTCCCATCCCTGAGTTGCTGCGACTGCGCAACCTGCGGCTCGCCCATGATCTCAAGGAGTTCACAGAAGAGCGTTACAACTTGATTGGTCGCGCTGGCCACTGGTGGGAAGAGGTCAATGCCGAAGGCTGTAAGACCTGTGGGGATTGCCTTCCCCGCTGTCCGCATCAACTGGCGATTCCTGATCTGTTGGCGGAGACCCATCAGCTTTTGGCTGCGTCCCCCCGTCGACGGTTATGGGGCTAAAGCCTCCCATTTGGCTTTCAGAGCGTCCTGCTCCGATGGATCCAGAGGGGCAAGATTCCAGCAGCGCTGCCAAATCTCTTTGGAGGGAAGGACCAGGGCACGAAGCCGTTTTGGCACTCGCGACATTGCGGTGCTGAGTTGTGAACGAGCCAAGGGGGGGACCCATCCTGCTGACAGGAGCCGACTCAACAGTGGTTCCTTCCAGGCTTTTTTGACCCAGTCTTGAGGCAAGGGCTCTTTGCTTGAACTTGGCCGCAGCATCAAAGTCCAGTTCAGAGGCGCCCCCTGCGCAGGGAGCACTGCATGCAGCCTTTGGTCTCGCAGAAGCGCTCCCATGCACCGTTGCAGTGGCAGCACTGCCACTTGGGCATCGCCTTGCAGCAACCAGTTGAGGGCATGTCGATCATCAAAACTGATAGCTGCCTGCCTGAGGCGTTGCAGTGCATCAGGGGTCTGCATGTGCGCTGCCAGCGACATCACCAGTCGTGGGCTCGACGGTAGAAGGACTTTGTCTTTGAACTCTTGATCCAGCAGCACATCCCAGCTTTTGGCCGCTTGGTTTTTGAAGGCTGGGTCTCCTCGAAACAGCATCACCCAGGGGCTGACGCCCACAGGGAAAATTTTGCCTTTCCAGGCGTTAGGCAGATCAGAGAGAAACTGCTCTGCTGCAGGCCCTAATTGCGCTTGAAGAGGAGCGGCATCAATCGCTTGAAACGATTCTGCGTTGAGACTCGACAACCAACCATCCCCAATCGTGAGCAGATCGGTGGACGACAGCCACGAGGGGTCGGAGCTGTTGATGGCTTTCAGCTCTGTAATGCGCCAGGGAGCCTTGAGTTGCTTTTGCCACAGTGCAGGCAGGCTCTTCGTTGGGGCCCGCAAGAGGGGCGAACTATTGGATCGTGCACAGCCTGCGAGCCATGAGAGGCCAGCGATGCAGCCAGCCTGAAGCAGCTGTCGCCGGCGAAACGAAACGGGCTGAGCAGATGGGCCGATCATCCTCAAACCTTACGGGGCTGGATTCCTAAGGGATTTCTAGGGTTTGAGCGTGGATTCGAGCAATTGATCCATGGCGTTGTCGCAGTCCTGGCTGATGCGCTCTAGGGATAATCCCCGCAGCTGCGCCAGCAATGCAAGACCACCGGCACCCACCCCCTCTTTGACGTGACCGAGCTCGTAGTCACGCAGCGAGAGATGTCGACTGTCGCGAAAGCGCAGACCACTCGCCAGTGCAGAGATGGAAACATCGAAATGATCCTCCAGTAATGCCAGCAGCTCCGCCAATGATGCGCGTTTGTTTCCGGTTGGTGTCAGCACTTCCCCGGCCAACCAGGCCGTTGTGCCGATTAGCACTTGATTGGACAGCAAGTGGCGCTCTCTGCTCGACACCATGCTCAGGGCGAGTGCCAGCACGGCAGCCATCTGACTGCCCCCAGCCAAGAGGAGCGGTTCACCGCTCGAGAGGGAGCCGATCAGTAACCCGGTGGCAAAGGCCTGAAAAGGATCTCCCACGGCAGCTAGTAGCTCCTGCGCCGAGGGGGTTGCGCTGAGCTTTGCCAATTGCAGCCCCTCACGCACCAGTTGTCGTTTCAAGGCCATCGGTGGATGGATGGCACTACCGCTAATCAGGTCATTGGCGGGAAGTCCAAGGCCACGAAGAACGGCCAATGCTGTGGTGGTTCCTCCGGGGACACATTCAGCAAGAACAAGGGGGTGCTGCAAACGCTCACCGAACCGTCGGCCTTTGTTGAGCAGATGGAGAACTCGCTTCGGCGTCATGGCGTGCCCGGTGCTGATGCAAGCGGCTGGACCAAGCTGTGGATCCTCAAAGCGCAGATGAGCGAAGGGAGGCATCTTGGACAGGCCAATCGAACCCACCCAGGGCTGAATCTGGAGGGCTTCCGCAGCAACCCAACTGATCAACGCAGGCGAGACACCTGCGGGGAGAGGTGGTAACGGCCATCGGGGCCGATGGGAGGGCCCATACAGGAGCAACTCAGCGTCAGCAATGGCTGTGTAGCGGCGTGATGCAGAGGTTGCACCGGCTGCAGAGATGCCTTTCACCTCTGCGGTCAACGTGGAGGACAGGAGCAGTAAAAGATCGGGAGCGGGTTCGGGGTCGGACCAAAAGCGCTGCGTTGAACTCGACCAGAACCCGGAGGATGGGCCCGAAAGGCGAGTGCATCCGGCTGGGAGCTCAAAGAGGGTCGAGGGCGACCAGGCCATGGAGCAAGGGGGGAGGTTCAGGAATCGGAGCTTGGAGACGGGGAAAGATCCAGTAAGCCAAAGCGTGGAGAGCCAGTACATAAACAAGCTGCTGCACCACGACGAGCGTGATGGCCATGGCTTGCACCAACAGCAGATCAGGGGCGAGGGGCAGCTGCATCAACTCCAGGACACGATCGAGGAGTCCGGCACCGGCCCTTGTAATGACCACCCATAGGTTCTCGCCCACCATCAAGGACAGCGCCACCACCCTGACCAGAAATCCAGCAGCTCCAATGACGACCCCGAGCCCCCAGCTGATCCACCAGCTCAATTTTTTATGCCAGCACCATCCGAGCCAAAGCGACAGCAATCCATAGGGAAACAGCATCAGGGGCCCACGCAGAGGACCCATGAGCACGACAAGCAGCAGAATCGCTACAACGACGCCCTCAAGCCCGGCGCGACTGCCTCGACGCACCAGCAGCAGCGCTAACGGCAGCGGCAGGGCAAGACGGAACAGGGCTCCACCGATTGGCAAGTAGTAGAGAGCCAGCCAAATCAAGGCCGCTGCCGCCGCCAGGTAAGAGGCCTCCATCATGCGCAGCGCTTGTCGACGGCTGAGGCGTGGTTCCATCACGTTTAGGGCTGCCCTGCGCTGTCAGTGGTGGTTGCTTTTGAGGCTTGAATCGAAGGGATTTTCTCGATCGTTTCGACTTCGAAACCAATGCCGGCGCGACGTAAGGCATCGGTGACACTTTCCGCGGGTGCGGCAGGATCAGCGGCCGCTAAGCGAATCGTGATGCGGTAGGGCCGAGGGTCTGCGGGCAGCGAGCGGACGGGGGCTAGTTCTTGCTTGGTGGGTTGGACTTTGGTCAACTCTTTCTTGACGGTCTTCGGCTCTGCCGCTTCTGTTGGCTCCGCTTCAGCGTCCAACTCGGTCTCCGGCTTCGCCTTGTCTTTTTTGCGCTGGTCTTCGGCTTTTGCTGCTGCCTTCAGGGAGGTGGCTGGCTCCTGAGCCAACTTGGTTTCGGGTGTCTGTTGGGCCGCGGCTGGTGTGGCTGGCGAATCGAAGCTATCGGCCAGCTTCTGCCCAAATGTCGTCCCTGAGCAGGCCTGCAAGGCAAGCAGCAGCGGCATCAGCAACCACCGCCCGCGCATTAAGCGTCACCAGGACGGATGACGCGCACTGCACTCGCGCGAAGGCGTCCGGTTTTGGTTGTTGCTGGTGCTTTACGGGCAGCAGGCTTGGCGGTTGCACCCTTGGCGGCGGCGCTCTTGGTGCTGCTTTTGGCTTTGCTGGTGCTCTTGGTCGTTGAGGTTTTGCGCTTTGTGGTTTTTTTTGTGGCGGCTTTGGCCTCGAGGAGTTCGATCGCTTCTTTCAAGGTGATGTCGTCGGCCCCTTTGCCTTCCGGCAATGACGCATTCACTTTTCCTTGTTTGACATAGAGGCCGTAGGGACCATCAAAGACCTGCACGGTCTCTTCGCTTCCCTCAGGTTTCCCAAGATCCTTGAGCGCCGTTCTTCCCCCTCGTCCGCGTTTGGGCATGGCGAGTAGTTCCAGGGCTCGACTCAAGCCAACGGCGAGCACGTCGTCTTCGCCCTTGAGAGAGCGGTAGTCCTTTTCGCCTTTTCCCTTGTCCCAAACCACATAGGGGCCAAAGCGACCCAAGCCAGCTTGAACCTTGCCGCTCTCTGGATGTTCGCCTAGTAAACGGGGCAAGCGCAGAAGCCCCAGTGCGTCATCCAGCTTCAGATCTTCTGGCTTCACGCCTTTCGGCAAGGAGGCCCGTTTCGGTTTGGGGTTCTCATCGCTGACCTGACCCTTCTGCACATAGGGGCCGTATTGACCGAAGAGCAAGTACACGAGATCTCCCGTTTCGGGATCTTCGCCTAGCGCTTCTGGACCATCCGCTTTGTGCTTGAGGATGAGTTCTGCTTGTTCCTGATCCAGTTCCCCAGGGGTGATCTCTTTGGGCAGGGTTGCTTTGATGAGCTCTTCTTCTCCGTCATCACCAACGCGTTTGGATTCGAGATAGGCCCCAAAACGCCCGATCCTGACGACGCAAGGCAAGCCTTCGAGGTCAATCGTGCGTGATGCTCCTGGGTCGATGTCTCCCTCGCGTTTTTGGACTAAGGACTCCAGTCCTTCATCGCCTTTGAAAAATCCATCTAAATAAGGCAGCCATTGCACTTTCCCGGTGGAGATTTCATCCAACGTGGTTTCCATGCGGGCGGTAAATCCGGTATCCACCAAATCGGGGAAATGCTCTTCAAGCAGAGCGGTCACAGCAAAGGCTGTGAAGCTTGGTGTGAGCGAGTTGTTGTTGAGTGAGGAATAGCCTCGATCCACAATCGTGCCGATGATGCTGGCGTAGGTGGAAGGACGACCGATCCCCTCTTTCTCCAGCATTTTCACTAGGGAGGCTTCGCTGAAGCGAGCAGGCGGCTGAGTTTGGTGTCCGAGCGCTTCGACGTCATGAACTTTTGGAGAGTCTCCAACGTTCAGAGCGGGCAACAACACTTCCTGACCTTCCAACGCGGCATCAGGGTCATCGCTGCCCTCGACGTAGGCACGGAAAAAGCCAGGGAAGTCAATGCGCTTGCCACTGGAGCGGAACACGGCGTCTCCCACCGTGAGATCCACGGCGAGCATGGTGAGTCGGGCTTCTGCCATTTGGCTCGCGACTGTGCGCTTCCAAATCAGCTCGTACAAGGACAGATCACGCCCTTCTAAGCCTGTTTCTGAGGGAGCTCGGAAACTTTCACCTGACGGACGGATCGCTTCATGAGCTTCCTGGGCATTGCGTGACTTGGTGCTGAACTGCCTGGGCCCGTTGCTCAAATAGTCCTTGCCGTAGCGCGATTCCACACAGCTGCGTGCAGCCGTGATGGCTTGATCGGAGAGATGCACCGAATCGGTGCGCATGTAGGTGATGTAACCGCGTTCGTACAGGCCCTGAGCGCAGCGCATCGTCTCCCGCGCTGAGAGACGCAATTTGCGATTCGATTCTTGCTGCAGCGTGCTGGTCGTGAACGGCGGCACTGGCCTGCGCACTGTTGGCTTTTCCTCGACCGAGGAGACATTCCAATCAGACGATTGAAGGGAGAGAGATAGGGCACGAGCGTCGTCTTCGCTCAGGAGCCGCACCTTGCTGCCCTGCTTGAGGCCGCCGGTGCTTTCATCAAAGTCATTGCCGGTGGCGACTTTCGTCCCGCCGAGGTGCGTGAGCTTGGCCTCAAAGCGGATGCTCTGCTGCTCGAGAGCCGCTTTCAGATCCCAGTAGCTCCCGCTGCGAAAGGCGCGTCTAGCCCGCTCTCGCTGCACAAGCAGGCGGACCGCTACGGACTGAACACGTCCAGCCGAAAGCCCCCAGGCAACTTTCTTCCACAACAGGGGCGACAGGGTGTAGCCCACCAATCGGTCGAGGATTCTTCGCGTTTCCTGAGCATGCACCAGCTCCATATCGAGCTCACGGGTGTCATCCAGTGCCCGGGAGATCGCCTCTTTTGTGATCTCGTGAAACACCATTCGTTTCACCGGGACTTTCGGTGACAACAGCTGGAGCAAGTGCCAACTGATGCTTTCTCCTTCGCGGTCTTCGTCCGTCGCTAGCAGCAGTTCATCAACGCCCTTCAGGGCGTCTTTGAGCTCTCGCACAATTTTTTTCTTGTCCTTCGGGACCACATAAAGGGGTTCGAAGTCCGCCTCAGTGTTGACTCCGAGGTTGGCCCACTTCTGACCCTTTTGGGCTGCAGGAATCTCACTTGCGTTGTTCGGCAGATCCCGCACGTGGCCCATCGAAGCTTCCACCCGATAGCCCTTGGGAAGGAATCCACGGATGGTGCGTGCCTTTGTGGGGCTCTCAACGATGACCAGGGTGTTCGCCACGTGGGGTCGGTAACCGTCTCCTTCTTTATCGCACCGCCGAGCTTTCTGCAGCGAAATCAGGGAATTCACTCAGGGAAGAGCAGGAGCGCAGCTACAGTCCCTCCAATTGGTTTGACCACACTCGCCATGCCCGAGTTGGGTTCTCTGCTTCTCTCCACCCAGGCCGTGGCAGCTCCTGGGGAGCTGCTCAACCTTGCTTTGCATGCCGGCACGGTTGGTCCTGAGGGTGCTGTTTTAGTGGCGATGATCGCCACATTGTTGGTGGACTTAGCCGGAGAAAAAGTTTCAGTTCGTTGGGTTCCACCCATTTGTTATGCGGGTTTAGGGACAGCTCTGGTTCTGCTAGCGCTGCAATGGAATGCACCCCTTGAGCCTTCGTTTTTAGGTGCTTTCCTTTCCGATCACCTTGCAATTGCCTTCCGAGCTGTTGTTGCTCTCTCCACCCTTTTATCGCTCCTGATTAGTTGGCGATATGCCGAGCAAAGTGGCACTCCCGTAGGGGAGTACGCAGCGATTTTGCTGGCCGCAACCCTTGGCGGAATGCTGCTGTGCGGTGCGACAGATCTGGTAAGCGTTTTCGTGTCGCTCGAGACGCTCTCCGTAGCCAGTTATTTGTTGTCGGGGTACATGAAGCGTGATGCGCGCAGTTCAGAGGCAGCGCTCAAATATTTGCTAGTGGGGTCGGCCGCGGCTGCCGTCTTCCTTTATGGAGCTTCGCTTCTTTATGGCCTGAGTGGCTCAACCAGTTTGGAAGTGATTGGTAATGCTTTGGTCACGAGCCCCACACCGTTGGCCGCTCTAGCGCTGGTTTTTGTGCTTGCAACGGTGGCGTTCAAGATTGCCGCTGTGCCCTTCCACCAGTGGACGCCTGATGTGTATGAGGGGTCGCCAACGCCTGTTGTGGCGTTTTTGTCAGTGGGTTCTAAGGCAGCAGGTTTTGCCCTAGCGCTGAGACTTCTTGTGGGTTGTTTTGGAAGTTTCGATACGCAATGGAAACTTCTATTCACCGTTTTGGCGATTCTCAGCATGACGCTGGGCAATGTCGTGGCGTTAGCCCAGACCTCGATGAAGAGGATGCTGGCTTACAGCTCAATCGGACAGGCCGGATTCGTGATGATCGGCCTTGTGTGCGGTAC
>Ga0315315_10001918_pt1 | contig 19113 bp, 25 predicted proteins | sample M140m3416metaG_FD_203699 | JGI IMG/M metagenome (GOLD analysis project Ga0315315, IMG submission 203699) | Ammonia-oxidizing marine archaeal communities from Monterey Bay, California, United States - M1 40m 3416 | ecosystem: Environmental > Aquatic > Marine > Intertidal zone | place: USA... | reverse complement strand
GCCCTACCGCTTCAGCCACCTCTCTTTGATGCATGGGTGTTGCTCCACAACAAACACCAAGTAATTTAATTCCAATTTTATTCACCTCTTCAAAAAAAGCGCGCATCTCATACCTATTACAATAAAGCGGATCAAGGGCTGTTGGAAATGTTCTTCCATGCGGTGCATGGCATGTGCAGCCATTGTTATCAGGCAAATTAAAAAAGGTGGGATGTTCTTCGGTTGTTCTAAATGGAAGTGGTAAAGCTGCCATATGACAACTGATCGCTTCTCTTATTTCTTTTAAAAAAGGCAGCATGGTTGCTGGACCTCTGAAACAGTTCATTCCAACAACGTCAGCACCTCTTTGCTCTAGCTCTTTACAAGTATTAACTATTGAGACGCCATCTCGCATAATATTTTCTCCCATTGGAGCAATATTAATAACTGCAGGCAATCCTGACTTTTGGATAATTTCAAGCGCTTTGTAAGCCTCTTCAGCATAATAAAAAGTTTCGCCCATAATTAAATCAGCTCCCTCATCTACAGCCCACTCAACCATTTCATTGAACATCCTTTCTACTTCAAGTTGAGAGCCCTTATTATCCTGCTCCCAAATATTTGAATTTGATATATTGCCTGACATTAAGTTAGGCTCTCCTCCGCCAATGGGGTTATCGGCAACTTTTTTTGCTATCTTGAGCGCAGCTCTATTCAGAGGCTCTAAGAGTTCTTCTTTATTGATCACTCTCATCTTCTCTCTATGTCCGTTATAGGTAAAAGCCTGAACAATGTCAGATCCTGCATGTTGAAAGTCTTTATGTAGATTTTCTAAAGCCTCTGGATGCTCTAATGCAACCATTGGGACAAACTCACCCGAAGCTAAATAGCCTCTTTTTTCTACTTCAAATAAAAAACCCTCTGCACAAATGACCGGGCCTGCATCTAACCTTTCTATTAATTGTCTTTTCATATTTTTATACCTCAAAATTCATTCAAAAATAATTGTGAATAACACAACAATTGAATTTTTATTTAAATCCTGGGAATAATTTCCGTTTTAGCACTTTCTTTTAAATCGCGGCAATAGGATCAAATCACGAATAAACACATTGTAATGCTAGATGGTTATTTTGCAAATATTATTTAAACTTACTTAGGTCGTCTCTGGACTTAAAGTCCAGCACGGTAGCGTTAATACAGTATCTCGGCATGCCGTTTGGACCATCTGGAAAAACGTGCCCCAAATGAATATCTGAGGTAACCGATCTTATTTCTGTCCTTTGCATTCCATAACTATTATCAGGCTTTGTATAAACTGAGCCCTTAATCGGGGCTGTAAATGACAGCCAACCAGTGGAGGAATTAAATCTATCTTTAGTATCAAATAAAGGAACGCCACTCAATTTATCAATAAAGATACCATCAGGAGTATTTTTAAAAATTTCATATTCTTTACAAAACCTTGCATCTGTTCCCTGCTGAAATGCAACTTTGTATGCTTCTGAGTCTCCAAGCTTAAAGTAGCCAAGAGCCTCATAAAATTCTTTGGGGTTTAGATAGCCCTGATAACCAAAGGCCTCTTTTCCATTTTCTAAAAATAAAATAGTTGGAGTAGCCCAAGTTGGTGAATTAATAGCTAAACCTTGTAGCTGAGATGCCAACCTAAATACTAGTGGGATATTGCCATAATAGTTCTTTACAACATCAGCTCTAAATTTGTCACAATATGGACAATAGCCCTCTGCTTCAATCACGATAATATGCTTTCCTGAAAGTAGATCTGAATTATCGACAATTTGAATAGTATCTTTTTCAGCAAACTTAACACCCGTAGAATGATCGGGACAATATCCATTTGGATTTTTTGCTATGTAGTCCTGATGATATTTTTCTGCCTTATAAAAATTTTTAATCGGTTTAACTAAGGTTTTGATAGAGCCATAGCCTGCAGTTGATAAAAGCTTTTGAAAGGTTGCAAGAACCTCATCAATTATTTCTTTTTGTTCTTCTGTTGAATACAAAATAATTGATCTGTATTGGGTGCCAATGTCATTTCCTTGACGATTTAGCTGAGTGGGGTCGTGTGATTCAAAATAATGCATTAACAGTGCTTCGGTAGAGATGAGGTTTTTGTTGTAAGTTACCTCTACTACCTCAGCATGATTATTAGCATTAAACTTATTTTTAAGTTTTGTAATTTCCCTATAAGTGGCTCGAACGCCTTTTCCATCGGCATAACCAGAAACAGCATCGATTACTCCAGGCAAAGATTCATAACCCTTTTCAGCTCCCCAAAAACAACCTGAACCTAAAATAATTTTTTCTGAATGAACGGTAGCTTCACTAATATTTGTAGCTGCAAGCAAGCTCACAAAAAATGGGAATATGCATATGTATAGCGAGAAAATTATTTTTTTCATCAAGAATAGATTTTATCAAATAAAATTAGTGCCCATAATAAATAAAGCAACAACAGAAAAAGTCCAAACAAGACTTCTTAAAGGTTGAGCTTGATGCCCAGATTCATTGGCAGGCTTTAAGTTAAAACCTGAAATATAAATTACTGCAAAAATGACTCTAAAAAAAAGCCAGAAAAATGCGGCCATAGTGTTTGCCTGAACATCGAGGATAATTGAAAGTATTCCTAGTGCTAGGAATGCTGGCAATGACTCTTTTAAATTTTCAGTTGCGCGCCTTGATCTGAGAAACATCTCTTCTGTCATTTTTCGCTTAAGTGTTACCGGAAGGAATAGCTGCAAAAAATATAAAAGTAAGGTGTATAAGATTATTTCAACCATGGTATTTAGTTTAAATGCTGAATAAGAAGCGTGGGGACGTTTTGGGTATGAGATTTTACAGTAGCAACCAAAGTTTTTTCCTTCACGCCTTTTTGGATGGGCGTTACTTCAATCCCCTCATTTGAAAGTCGCTGATGAGCCTTTTTTATGTCTTTTACATCCCAAGCCAGCCCCCACATCTTATCGCTAGGCGGTAAATCATCTTCTTGCTCTATAACTTCTATGGTGGTTTTGTTCAGTCTAAAAAAGAGCATTCTTTTTTGCCAATGCTCAATAGTTTTATCGAGGGCAAGACGAATGTTAAAAATATCTTTATAAATTTCTATGAAGCCGTCTGCGTCATTGGTATTAATTACCACATGATCTAATTTGTGAGGAGATGACGGCTCTACACTTTTGGGTTGAGGGAGGCTTCCCTCGGTGTGCTCGATCACAAATGAAAAGATGCCTCTAGTTAGCTCAGGAGGAAGAAATAAATTTTTCCATTTTCTAACCTTCTGATCAGAAGAATTGTTGCCCTCCCCATCCGAAGTATCCCCTATGAGGAACTTCCTCTCTTGAAGAGAGCTATGGACGCGAACAATATCCTCTGTAGCAAAGACCATGCCAATCAAACCTTCGCCAGTAGTATCTAAGTAATAATTTACAAGATCAGCACCCAAGCCCTCGCTGGTAGGAGCCAGTAATTCAAAATAAGTATTTTGGAAGTTAAACAAGGAGTTGCTTGTGCCTAATTCTTTGTGTGCGCCACTCCAAACAGGGGCCATGCCAAATAATTTTTGGTAATTATTTTCAGCCTCCTGCAAGTCTTTAACCGCAACAATAAGATGATCTAATTTGTTAAACATTTTATATAACTATTTTTTTCCAGTTAAAACTAAGGTTCCTGCCCAGTCTTTAGATTGATTAGCTCGCCAGCTTGTCACATCATTAAAACCTGCTTGCTTGAAAAAATCAGCCCACTCCGCTTCTTTAAACATCAACATTTTGGTCCCTACTTTTTCCTCCCAAGAGTGAGAAACAATATTTTCATAGTACAAATCTATGCCAGCAATAAATCTTCCTCCCTCATTAAGCCAAGAATTAGCTATTTTATTCAGTATTGAAGCCGGGTCTTCTAGATAATAAAGCACCTCCATAGAATGAATGAGATCATACTTTTGGGTGGGTTCATGCTCATCAATATTAGCAAGAATATACTTCTCATCACCGGCTCGCTTTTTTGCGTTGGCGATCATTTGGGTGGCTCCATCAATGCCATGAGCATCGCTGCAAGAGGCTTTTTCTGCAACCTTTCTTACTACCCAACCATTGCCACAGCCTAAGTCTAAAAATGTAAAATTTTTATTAAAGCTCTCTCTTTCCTGGATTGCAAAATCAAGCATCTCATTGACCGCATCAGCGTGACCTTTTTCCATGCCAATGTCTTTGCCTTGCTCAGCCCAAGCCCCAAATACATTAATTGCTTTTTGCATTCTTGAATTAAAAGCTTTTTTGATAGCCAATGATGACTTGATAATCTGTCTTCATTTGAAGGTTATTCTTATTTTGATTAACAGGTTTAAGTATTTCAATGCCAATGCTGTCATTGCCACCAGGAAGAACGTCAAGGTTAATATTCATACCTAAGCCAAAAAATACTTCTGTGCCTCCATAATTTTTTGGGTTTGCTGTTTGAACAGGCGCCATGATTAATGCGTTGATTCCTGATAACACATCTTGATCAATAAACTTAAATCTAGAAGAAATGGATGCCTGTTTTGAAAATGGATACTGTATCCATGAATTAAGCTCGGTTTGGTCACCAAAAGACCAGCTGGACTTAGATACAACCATCTTTCTTTTAAGTTGAGTGCCCCAAATCATGCCTTCATTTAACTCTCTGGTATTAGTTAGACCTAAAACTAAGCTGGAGGAATCGTCCCCAGGCTGCATAGCATAAGGCATGATTATGTTCATTTTCATGCCCATTGGTGTCAATGCTTGCGCCATTGAATTATCTTTCCCAATGGATTTTTTAAAGGAAATCTCTCCATGCCATTTTAAATGTTTAGTTTGGGCAATCTGAAACAATGTGCTGAAAGAAATATCAGAAAGATCGCTTGAAGAGGTATTGAATCGACCTATGAGACCTCTGCTCATCATTGGAGAGTAAGTATTAAGCTTCATGTCTCTAGAGGCATAGGTAGCCATGACCATAAATGTTAAATTATTTGATGGGGCATACATGGCATCTATCATTGTCATCTTCATATTCATGCTCTGAGGAATGACTGAAAGGTTTGCTGGCATATTACCCAATGGATTAGGCATCTCTAAAATCTTTGAATTGCTGATATTCTTGCCATCAAATATGTTGCCATTCATCTTCATAAATCCATGTTTAATGGAAAGCATAAATCCCTTGTGATGCATACTTCCCATAATCCCAATTGGGACTGATGTATGGCGCATAGAATGATGTTTTGAGCTCATTTTTTCCATTTTGGAATGATCATGCATTGGCTCTCCATCTTGTGCAAAAAGGCCAATTGAAAAGCAGGCTAATAATATAAAAAGAAATTTCATGATCTTTTAAAGAATAATATAACTCCTGAAATAGAAGTAAATAGAGCAATAAATGAAAAAATTTTTAACAATAAATTATTAATATTATCTCTATCTACCCAATCCATTATGTGCAGACCCCACATCAAATCCCAGATTCTCCATTGAGCAGATCTTATGGCAACGATTTCGCCTGTAAATGGGTCTTGATAAACATTGATTTCTTTGCCCGCATTAGAAAGAGTAACAACTTTATACAAGGGCAGCTCTCTTCCTCGATACTCGGAGCCTCTTTGTGGGTCATTTATAATCTCAATTGTTTGTGGCTGAAGAATCGTTCTATCTTTTACAATCTGCATTGCGGATTCAAAACCTAGTTTTTCTACTTTCGGTTTATCGGCAATAGATGCTTCTACCTCAGCAATCAGATATTGTTCGCCGCGGACGTTTTCTATTTTGTTAAAAGAGAAATAGATGCCCGAAACAGTCCATAAAAAGAGTTGAACTGCTATTAGTAGGCCAATGTATCGGTGAAATTCTCTTAAAGTGATTTTTCTATTATATTAAAATTAAACTCTGATGGAAGGAACAAAACATTGTCTCCAATCTTGCTGCTCCCTAGCAACCTATCAACTTTCTTAAATGAATTATTTAAATCATCAATTTTTATGCTTTGGTAATTGTTGGCAAAAAAAAGATCGTCAAATTCTTCATAGAATTCAACATCGAGAATTTCACTAAGCACACAAGTTCTATCCTCTAAAATTCTTTCAATGACTGATTGAAGTAATGGAAGCTCTGCTCTCTCTATATCTATCTTTATTAAAGATATTTTAAGGTCAGAAAATGTTGAATTGAGTAAGGAACTAAAATTTTTTACGTCGCAAATTTTAATATCGGCATTCTTTTCAATAAATCTGTGATTGATCGAGGAAAATCCTGATGGATGATTTCCCACAGCATTATAAAACTTAATTTTTCCATCTTTATCTCCAAGAGCGAAATTATTTGCATTTATATTTTTAAATGTATTTGAGCTAATATTTTGCATTAGAAGATTAAATGTTCCAGGATGGGGTTCAAATGTTTGAATGTTGATCTTGGTGCTTGCGCTAGCCGCTACTAGGGAATATATTCCTGAATATCCGCCGATATCAAAAACATAGGAAGTTTCAGCATTAAGACAGAGTTGATTCCATATTTTTAAGCTAAGACCCTCAAAGTTTCCAAAAATACCAGAATAAAAAATGTCATTGCTAATACCATCACGATTATTATTCAAAATAATCTTTCGTTCATTAACATTTACTGAAAAGGGGCCATAAAAACCCATTGATTGGTATATGCTTTTTTTAAACTTAACCTTTAAAACGAGCCTAAAAAACCTACCGATGATTCCTGCTAGATATCTAATGAACACCATAGAGATAATTTATTATTTCAATGTTTGTATTTTATAATACTTATTTTTTATTTTCATTTTTTAAATTGCTTTGAGATGCCGAAAACAGTCCAGAAAAGGTGTTGAACTGCTGCGATAAGGTAAAATTGGCTATAAAGTTTTCTTAGGTTATTTTTACCATTAGTCATGGCATTCGCAAGCAAGTTCTTTGCAGGCTTTATAGTTTTTGTAGTGTGAAGTGGCGACTATGATCGAGCCTATTAAAGTTAATGATTTCTCAGCAAACTCTCCGAAAACACCCTCTCCAAAAAAAACTGCAAAAAATAGGAGCCACAAACCTGATATACCTAAATAAAGATATGAAAAGATTTTATGATTTTGATATCCAGTGATCAAAGCATATAGGCTAACTGGAAAGACTATTATTAAAAAAGCCTTATGAATAAGCTCGTTGTCTATCGATAGAGCAAGAAAACCTGAAGTCAAAATTAAGAATGAAGGCATTAAAAGACAGTGGATCATGCATGCCAATGACAATGTAATTGATAACTTATCTGCTTTTACTTGTGTATTCATCTATTTAGTGGGCCTGATTCTATTGAACAAATTCATTTACTGAAACCATTAAAACATAGTCGTCAAGTGGTGTCTTAATTTCTACCAAGTATCCCGTAATTTGCGAAGACCAATAAAGGTTTTTTGATTGTCCAGACTGGTCACGTCTAGATCAAGGCTCGATGCTATCCCTGCCCTCACTTGATTTTCATTCAATCTAAAAAAAACATTTATTTCTCGCTCTAGGCCAATATCACTTACAAAACTTTCTGCATCTAGACCATTTTTAAATTCGTCTCGTAAAGAAATTGCTGTCTTATTGTCAGGCTCACGATCAAGAGTAAACTCTAAATTATTCTCAATGTAATCATGGCCGGGAAAAATTCGTACATCATCAGAAAGTGGAAAAATATGGTCTTCAAAAGTCTTGTATAAAGTTTTGGGCTCGCCTCCAAAATCACATCTGCCTACCCCAGCGTTAAATAATGTGTCTCCACAAAATAATGCTGGTTGCTCATCTGCATTACCAGGAAAATATAAACAAATATGGCTCATTGTATGTCCAGGTGTATCTAAGACTTTTAAAGTAAAGTTGCCGCACTGCAATTCATCTCCAGCAATCAAACCTCGGTTTACGTTTGGTATAGCATCCATTGCATCTTTATGAGAAACCAATATAGCGCCTGTTGCAGAAATTACCGGGCCATTGCCACCAATATGATCATGATGGTGATGAGTATTAGCTACAATTGTTATTTTCCATCCCATTTCGTTTGCCGTCTCAAGACATAAGGCATAATCCAATGGATCTATCGCTATAGCCTCAGATGTTTTTTCACATGCCAGTAAGTACATGTAATTTTTTAAGTCGTTTCGTATGGGTATTTGCTTCACTAGCATTTTATTTTAGAAATAGAAATAGAAAGACCGTTAAACAGAAGGTATAAAGAAAGACTTTAATTGTTGCTTATGAGCAACAATCGCAGTTACAACAGCTACAGCAATCACACATAAATTAATTGTAAACTAAATAAACGGTAATTTCATTTTTTAACTCCTCGACTGATTTTAAATTTGAAGTTAAGTGATACCCATCCAGATTCAATATTTTTTAAAATGTTGAATGTTTCTAGCTGCCTTAACTTGAATCGAGCTAAGAATTACGCAAAATAAGAAATCCGCTTAAATCAAAAAACATCTATTGCGCCAAGAGAGATATTTATATTATCAGATTTTGGAAAATTTAAAAATTTGAATATAAATGGATTATTTGAAGATTTTCTCCAGTGTCTAAACAAAATATTATGGCGATTAATTGCGCATGATGTGAATTGAAAATATGCTACATTTAAAGCTTTTAATTTTGAGAAAATCCTTTCTAAGTCACTCGCTTCTTTAATATTCATACCCCCAATATCAAAATATTTAATTTTAATTTTTAAAAAATTTTTAGTTGCTATTTTCCCCCAAAGATAAGAGTCATTCACCTTAAATTCTAATAAGCCAGATCTTAAATTATTCTTCAGCATATATACTTCTTTCTCATCTGCTTCTATGTGTCCAGCATTTGAGGTCATGAATGTTTTATCATTAATAAAAAATTTTAAAAATAGAAAGCTAGGGATTTGAACATAATTGCAATCCCTCTCAAGAAAATCTAGTTTGTGAACAAAGATTGGGCGTGAGTTATCATTAGGTAAGCCGAAAATCATCCCTGCACCCCTTTGTGAAAGAATGGTTTCAGCCTTTTTTTGGATGTTTACGAAAATGCCTTTTCTTTGATGATCTGGGTGTGTTCCAGACCAACAGCTTTGAAAACAAAGACGTGAAATTCCGTCTAAGAAAAAAGTGTTGCCTATAAAACCGTTGCATCCAATGAATTCATCTCCATTGTGCGCAACCAAGAAAATTGATTTATTGGTGTTACCTCTCAGTGATATATTTCTTTTTACATAGAATTCATCAATAAGATCATTAGAGTTATAAGCAGCTTGCAATAATTTTCTAATTTTCAGATCAATCTCTTTATCTGTAAAGTCAACCTCAGAAATTTGATAGTCCATAGCTCAATCTAACACTTTGTAGCAAAAGTTAATAAATTTATTTATCAGTAAGTCCTTTGATCTACCGTCAATTGCTATAAATTTTTTTCCTTTAAAATTGCATGTAGAGAGATGATGCCTACCAAACTTATCAAAATCCATTGTCGATTTTGGTTTTAACATTTTTTTGAGCACTACCTCTTCGAAGTTATCCTTGTTTAAACAGATAATTTTATTTATAAAAATATCTCCGCCATATACTTTCCTATTATCCTGAGTAAACCTTAAATACTCTTGATCCATCCTCATGGGGGGTCCAGCATTTCTAATTATCTTTGATTCGATCATATTATTCATTGGATGATGAGCCCAATTATTTTTATTCAGAGAGTCAGAATATAGTAATCTAATTTTATTTTGGTACGTTCCTATAAGAAAATATGTTGATTGTTTTTTTATAATTATGGGGTCTTCAATAGGTTCGTAGGAAATTGTTGAGCACTCTTGAATGTTATTGGGAAAATTTTGAAACTTATATAGGCATGTTTTTTGACTTTCTACCTGTTCGGGTACAAAAAAATCTTCTCCATTTTCAAAAAATATAAAAGGAAATGAAGTATGGAAATCTTTAACAAAAATAGGCCCGTCATCTTTCCAAGAATTCCCATCTATGGTTGACCAGGAATTTATATATCCTTTATTGCCTACAGATTGAATTTCAGCAAATAAGTATAACCTGTCTTCTTTTTTGAAAAGGAATGGATCAGCAATAGTATGTATGTGTATCTTTGAGCGCCTTATTTGCCTGGATCCAAATCGAACACTAATATTTTGAGCCTGATCATTTAAAACATTAAAATCTAGATTCTCTTTAAAAACTACTGTTGACCAAAAATCTCTTTTTAACATAATTTATTTATTGAATTGTTGCATTTTAGAATAAATTCTTTTTTATGCTTTCATATAAAAATTTTACCGGAAATTTAAAATACAGCAAAAATAAAATGCAATCTAAGCAGTTGATGTCAAAAGGTTATTTTATTTGTATTTCATTGCTTATATCTTTTTTAAAATGTAACCTTTACTTCCCATAAAAATGATGATAAGTTTACGTTACATTTTAGCAAAGAGAAGATAATGACTTACGTTTCAAACCAAAAAGGAAATTTTATGATGTATGTAGGACTTGGATTTAGTTTAATTGGCATTGTTTTATATGACCCGTTAGGGTTGTTTTTTCAAGGCACAGGATTAATGGTTATAGGGCTGGGTTTAATTTGCATGTTTGCTGGTTATAAATATCTGAGTGAAGTTGAAAGAGTTAACAAAGCTGTTGAAAACTTCGAAAAAAGATAGGAGAAAATAATGGATGGAATAATAGTACCTGTTCTGGGGATAATGACTGGAATAATAGTGCCTGTATCAGTATTTATTTGGTTATATTTTGAGAGTAAGGATAAAAATAAAACAATACTAGAAATATCTAAGAATATTGATGATCCCTCAAAGATTGAGGACTTAATAGGTATGCTTGATGAAAGAAAAAAAGAGCCAATTGATTACAGGAGAACTGGTGTGGTTACTCTTTTTACTGGTATTGGTCTTTTTCTTTTTGGTGTATTTTTTCTTGGCTCAATTTTGAAAGGTATTGGAGCGCTTGTGGCTGCAATTGGGGCAGGCCAGATTCTTGCTGGCTATCTTTATCCAAGGGAAAGCGAAGAACTTACAAGTGCTGTTGAAAAATTTGAGGAGAAATAAATGACTTTTTTCAAACGTTTTTTGGTCCTTTTTGTATGTGGCGCCGTGCAAGTTTTTTTTGCAACCTACCTGTTGCTTGAATTGCTTGGCTTTGGTTTAACTTGGCACCTGATGAATCATGACATGATGTTTATTCCTGGCATTTTAGTTTTCTTGGGGTCTGGTTACTTAACATTCTCTTATTACTTTCTTAGTGACGAACAATCTAACAATGCTTTGTATGACGAATTTACTGCGCTTAGATATTACAAACTTGCTACAGCGGGATATGTAATTAATGGGATAGGTATTTTTGTTCTTTACTCGATGCAGGACTGGTCTAATTGGAGCTATGAATTGGCTAACAACATGATTTATCAAATAGCAGCTTTCGCATGGCTTATTTTTGGAATGCTCTTGGTTTGGTTTTCTGTAGGTGACTACCGGGAATCAAAAAGTGGGTAAGAGTCATGAAAAACTTTTAAATAATTTAGAGGAGCTCAGAAAAGCTGCTGGCTTAACTCAACAAGATCTATCTGAAAGCGCTGAAGTTTCTAGGAAAAGTATTAATGCAATTGAAAACGGTGTTTATGTACCCTCCACTGTTTTAGCATTAAAGATAGCCAAAACATTAGATTGTAGTGTTGAGGAGCTCTTTAAGCTGCCTTAATTTTTTGCTGATTCCACCCTATTCATCATGATGTAATAAATTGGTGTTAGCAAAACGCTGTAAGCGATAACTTGTGGGCCAATTAATTCAAACAAAGCAAAAGTGGTGATGCCAGCAACAAAAAGCAGGCATAACTCAAGATAGCTGTCTATAAACCCCTCTTGGAATGCAGACCTAATAATTAAGAAATTAATAGGCAAATATAGCAATGCTGCAGTGATGGCTCCTGGGCTAAAGTCATAAAAGTAGAAGCTGAAAAATATATGAAAAAATGCATTCACCACCTGAGTTGTCATTAGAAAAAACAAGACTATGTGGGCGCTACCTCTATTATTTTTAATCAAATGAACAAAAACAAAAATTAAAAGAAGCGCTATAAGTCTGATGAGCACCTCTTCTGTGGGAATAGGATTATTATCAGCAAAGTAGGCAAGACGCCAGTCCCTGAAATTAAAAATTACGTGCTCCTCAAAATGATGCAGTGCGTATATTAGTGGTCCTAATACAATTAGATTCTTGAACTCTTTCATATATTATTGATCTTTCAAAATTAAAGTCATTTTAGTATTCCCTCTTTTATATCTTTCATCATCATACTTATCTCGGATTTTAAATCCGCAAGATAAATAAAGATTAAGGGCAGGCTTTAAAACATCATTGGTTAAAAGAAAAATTTCATCTGCCTGTTTTTCTTGTGCAAACTGAATACATCTCTTTAATAATAATTTGCCAACTCCCCTTCCTTGAAAGCTTTTCATAACTGACATTTTTGCCAGCTCAAATATGCCATCTGAAAAGGGTATCATTGCCGCTGTTCCTATTACTTTTTGATCATATAATGCAAAAAAAATTTCTCCATTCTTTTCTATTACATAAGACTCAGGGTTTTGTAGTGTATAAAAATCTTCATCCTCCATTTGAAAAAATTCTTCAATCCACTCGCGATTAAGTTTTTCAAAATCTGCTTTATATTTTTTTTTAAAGGGAACAATATTTAGATTTTTCATCTACCAGCCTATAGAAAGATTGAAGATCTATAAAATACCCAACCAAGCAAACAAAGCGGTACTTCCCATCAAGTATGCTCCCGGCATTTTTAGTAAAGCCTTGTGCTTTCCCAGTCCAAGGAAAATAAATAGCAGAGAGCCTAAAAGATTAACTCCAATGATTGGATAGGCGGCAATGGCAAGTTCTGGATTAAAGACTATAAAAAATAAAGTTAAGGCGCTGACAAAAAGGAAGACTGTAAAAATATGCCAAGAAACCAAACTTAAAGATTTGATTAATTCCTCCATTTCACTTTTATAAATATTGCCCATATATATTTTTTGGCCTGCTACTCCATGAAATAACATTCCAAATAAAGAAATCAGCGCTCCTGTAACTAAGTACCAATTCATAATTGATCCACAGCTTTCTTTATTTCTTTTATGTGCTCGGTTGTAGTCCTACAACATCCACCAATGATAGAGGCTCCATTGTCAATCCACTCCATTACAAAATCTTTATATTCAACAGGAGTGATGGGCTTATGGTTGTGATAGTGCCACTCATCAGAGTCGCTAACAAAGCCTTCGAGTTTATTTTTTTTGTATGTTGAAGAATTAGCATATATCCCAAAACTTTTTTCTTTTTTTAACTTTTCAATTGCCAAGCTTGCAGTATCTGCATGAACACAATTGACTAATTGACAATCAATATCTAATTTCAAGCCTTCACTGATTGCAAGATCTAACAGCTCAGTGCTTGGCAATCTGTTAAGCTTGTTGCCTCTTGTTGTCCAACTTAGCCAAACTTTATCAGAAAAAATTTTGGCAGTTGATGCAGCAATAGTGCCCTCATAAATTGATGCCATAGTCTCACAGATAATTACATCTACTTCATCTTTATATACTTCTCCCAATGTCTCGTAGAATTTTCTTAATTTTTTTTCTTTTGCACTTAAATCAGGTCTGAAAGTAACATGAATTGGGGGATAACATCCTGCGATCTTAGTTTGCGTTCCAGTTTTAATTACTGCTTCTTTACACAGTTCTAGAGATCGCTTAGCTAAATCATCATATGGCGGAGCAGATGGCTCACGTTTTAATAATTCAGGGGTGGCTTGATAATTTGATGTAGTAATAACATCTGCACCAGCTTCTATATTGTCAATGTGTATTTGTTTGATGACTTTTGGATTATGTATTAAACAATATGCTGACCATATTGAAGTTTTAAAACTTGGGAGATACTCGCCACGATTTTCAAGCTCAGTTCCAAGTGCTGAATCCAATATTAAAGGTTTCACTTGATCTGACTTAGGTTAAGCAATGAAACTATGGCCAAAACAATAAGCATTAATAGAGCAAACTCTTTATCCTCAACAATTACTAAAACAAAAATTACTGCGGACCACATAATTGATTGTGAGATTATTATTTTTGTATTCATTTGTTTTATCTCAACAATCATTAAACATCCTATATTGACTTATAGTGAAGAATTGAAATAAATTTATCATTCAATAAGATTTTTCAAGCTCTTTTGCAAATAGGAGATCTTTCTTTGAAGAAATAAAAAAAGCCTCTTCCGAAGAAACAGTAAAGCCAGCAGACCGTGCACCCTTAATAGAACCTTTCTGTAAATTTTTATTTTTAAAGGCGATGCATACAGAAGAGTCTTGGTATAAAGAGACGCCGCTGTTATATGATTGAGGATCTGAATTTACTGCCTCTAATCCAAATGGACCTCTCCTGAATATTCTTTTTTGAACCTCCTGCACTGCAAATGAGCTTTCTGCTTCACTGCTCATTAGGGAGGTTAAGGCTTCTTCAAGGGTATCTGATGAAACAAAGGGAGTTTGTACATAATTTAATATAGAGACACCGGAGTAGTCTTTGTCATATTTTTTTAATATTTCTTGAACCGTATAAGAGATATTGGATGATCTGATAGTATTTATTTCATCTCTCTGATGAAAATATAATTTACTGTCCTGAAATTTGTCCAGCAACTTCTTCGCCTCATCGTTATCACAGGTTACGATAACTTTGTTGATAAGGTCTGATGAAAGGCAAGTTTGTATACTTTTTTCTAGAAGGAGCTTTCCATTGATATCAGCTGACCAAAGATCTTGCATAAAATCATAATTCCTTCTGCAAGGTATGATCGCAAGCACAGGTTGTTTAGATGTTAATTTGTCTATAGCAGACGACTTTTTTAACTGTTGTCTAGCTTTAACAATCTTAACAGGGCTATCTGTAAGATTCTTGCCATGCCTTCGGTAATAAAAAAGAGGTAGATCAATTTTATATGTAGGAAATTTGTCTTTAATTTTGAGCCAGAGATCGAGTCCATCCTGAGCACCTAAATCCTCTCTGTATCCTCCTAATTCCCTAAGTATATCAGTTTTGACTAGGGTACAAGCTCCATTAGGCGGGACATCCATTAGATGATCCTCTTCATGAGGGGATGAGTTTATTTTATGAGCAAAGACTTTTCCGCTCTCATCCATGAGATAAAAATCAGGGAATAATAAGGCTAGATCAGGTTTCTTGCTGACATAGTTATTAAAGATTAATAGAATATTTTCTTCAAACTTATCATCCGCATCTAAGCGAACTATGTATTCACCTTTAGCTTCCTGTAAAGCTAGATTATTTACAGCAGGAAGACCGATACCTTCAGTTGTAAAACAAGAAATTTTTTCATGATTTTTATAAAGGTCCATTATGTTCTGAGTATCGTCTGAAGATCCATCATCGAATATTAATAACTCCCAATTAGAGAATGTCTGTCTGAGAACACTTTCGATAGCTTCAGATAAGTATTTTCCGTAGTTATGAGATACTAAATAAACTGTTATCTTGGGAATCACATACACTCCTTAAGATTGTCTCTGTAGTTACAAATTTCTTCTAGCTCCTCTGGAGTCATGCTTCCAGAATGATCAGGACCATACATACTTTTATCTATTGTGAAATGCTTTTCAATTATCTTGGCACCTCTTGCCAAAGCAGTAATTGGTGCAACTACTCCTTCTGTATGATCGCTAAAACCCGCATAACTACTAAAATCTATTTTGCTGAAATCTAATTCATTTAGAAGAGTAGGATATTTAGAAATACAGTATAAATATGAAATATTTCCAGAGTATAAAGGAAAGGACTTTTCCTTCCACATTCCAAGAGAAATTAATACTGGTTTTCCTGTTTCTATAACTGCATTGATTAAGTGCTCTTCATGAATAGATCTAGATGCAATTTTGTATCTTTTAACATTAAGGTCTTCTAACCAGCTTATTCTTTTAATATCAAACACTGATGCCATAAATTCAATTTCTTCCTCTTTGCAAACACGATCTAATGTCTTTAAATCTTCAAAAGAAAGTTCGGTTTTGCAGTTATATTCGTACCACTCATTACCCTCCTTAGGGAAAAGATTTTTTGCATCATAAAGTTGAAACTTTGCAACATCTGCTCCGCAACTCTTCGCCTTCTTAATTAACTCGCAAGCAAGTTCAAGATCACCATTATGATTCTGTCCAATTTCAGCTATTATTTCCAATTTTCCTCCCTAACCACATATTGAGTATTATAAATGAAAAGATCGTATGTCCGTGAAGCCTACTAGTATCATTTAATAATTTAACCGCTTTATCCATAGAATCTCTTTTAACTATATTATTCTTTATAATTTCAGATCCAGGACTAAAAGTTTCTTCAACTAAATCAAACCATTCTGTTTTTAGCCAATGATCTATGGGGACATTAAAGCCGTGTTTGGGTCTATTAAAAACATCTGAAGATAGAAGATCTTCAAAAGCTTTTCTTAATACCCATTTCAAATGGTTATCTTTAAATACGTGTTCTTCCTGAAGATAGTTTGATAAAGAAATAACTTCTGCTGAAGCAAAAGGTGTTCTTCCTTCGACTGAGTTTGCCATTCCAAATCTATCAACTTTTCTGAGCATTTCATTGGGAAAATAAAAATTCCTATCATGTCTGATGAATTCCATGGGTTTATCTTTACCGCTTTCATTTAGAGAGCTAAAAAACCTAATTGAGCTGTTTAAATCTTCTTTAAAAGAATTATCAAAAAATAAATCCTTATCGAATTCTGTAGCATAGTAGTGCCATGCAAATGCCCTTTTAGATGGGCTCATATTTTGAAGTAAAGCCGTCCTTTCGCTTTCATTAATGCCTATACTTTGAAAGGTTATATTTCCATCTGACTCGCCTTTTTTTTGCTGTATTTTTTTAGAGAGAAGATTCTTATACCATGAATAACCTCCAAAACACTCATCAGCCCCATCTCCTGTAAGCAGCACTTTAATTCCTTTATCTTTAGCAGCCTTAGAGACTGCCATAATCCCCAATCCTGAAGAAACTGAAAAAGGTAAATCACCGTATTTTACGAAATCTTTTAAACTAGATCGAAAGTCTTTGGAGGTAACTGGTACATTATGGTGATTAGAGCCTATAAATTTTGAGGTTTCTTTTGCAGCTAACGATTCATTGGCTTTTCCATGATAAGGATCATCTAAATCCTCAAACTCAATGGTAAATGTGTCCAAACTTGATAATTCTCTAGAAGCTACCGTTGCCACAATTGAACTATCAAGTCCTCCACTAAGAAAGCTACCTACCGGAACATCTGAAAGCAAGCGTGAAGTAATCGAATTTTCTACAACTTCTCTGGTGGTAGATATAGCTTGATCTAAATTAGTGATGGAAAATGCATGTTCATAATTTTTAGGATAAAAGCTTGAGGATTCCATTGCGCCAGACTCCTTAACGGTGATAAAAGATCCTCTTTTAAGAGACTTAATCTCTTTATAAGCAGTTGCAGGTTCAGGTATCCATAGAAATGATGGAAAATCCCAAAGAGCTTGTCTATCTAAAGTTAAATTATCTAATGTTAGTTCAAGCGCCTTAACCTCAGAAGAAAAAATAAAGCCAAAATCAGTCTGAGAATAATATAAGGGTTTTTCTCCAGGAAAGTCTCTCGCTATTATTAGCTCTCTTCTTCTGGTATCCCATATGGATATAGAGAACATGCCATCAAGATAAGAAAAAGCTTCCTTGCCATAAAGCTCATACAAGAAAGGAATTACTTCTCCATCTGAAGAAGTCTTAAAGCTAAAGTTTTTACTCTCAAGAAGAGATCGCAGAAATTTATAATTATAAATCTCGCCATTGTAGAAAGTTACAATTTCTTTCTTCTCATTAAATAACGGTTGAGCGCCTCCCTCTAGATCATTTATAGACAGTCGTCTCATGCCGCCGTAAAAAGGTTTATCAACAAAAGTCTGTTGATCATCTGGTCCTCTGTGATCTAAAGAGGAGAGCATTATGCTAAGGTTTTCCTTTGGTTTTTTGAATTCTCCAACAAATCCCGCTATGCCGCACATATATATTCCCTAATCTTTTATCAAATATTTAATTTATTGTTGGTCTACAACTTTCTCTATTTCTTTTGATTGCTTAAGTGGTGATTATAAAGCTTTTATAAAACAAAGACGTCTTTATGATGATCTTTCTTTGGGTTGATCCAAAAAAACAAAGGGGGGACTAAAGATAATTGCCCAAATAAAATAGATCTAATTAAACTTTTTAGTTTTTTGACCATGCCCTACTGCTTTTGCAGTAACTTCATCGACCAGTCCAGTTTTGTAGATATTTTTGCCATCTTTAAGATTATATCCTTTCTTCTTATCTGACTCATCAATGTAGTCTAGTTTGTCGTTAACTACCTTCATCTTGAACTTAATATCAAAATAAATGCGCTTAGTTGTTCCCAATTATTCACAAAATCACTTATATTAAAAATTATGAAAAAACTAAAAAAATCTATATTAGTGCTTGCTTTTGCTTTTACCATAACGTCTTGTAGTAATTCCGATGTGGTTGTTCAAATATATGGCGCTTATGAATATAACTGTACTACCGATGAATATAGAGTATTAAGCGAAAACTTAGTGTTACCATTTATGAAACCGAACAGATGGTATACAAAAGAAGAATTTCACGAAGCAAATGTTGAATATTCATTAGAACCATATGAGGGATTAGCAATAAGCGAAGATGGTCTTTTAGAGATAACTCCATCAAGAGAAATGAGTTATGACACGCTCCAAGAGTTTATAAATGAGGTGGATTGTGACAATCCCCAAGATATTATGTTGTTTTAGAACTTTTTCTTCTCAAAAAAAGAATAACTGCCCAAATTATTAATCCTTTGAATTCTCTGTTTTGTTCTACTCGACAGTTACAGAGTGTATTGAAACAGTGAATAAACTTTCATTATGTTTTTACCCAGTTAAGCATGTCTTCAACATACATATCGCCACTTGGTTTAAAGTCTTGGGGATTGTCTAAGCTACAAATTGTGACATAA
>Ga0315315_10001917_pt1 | contig 19114 bp, 17 predicted proteins | sample M140m3416metaG_FD_203699 | JGI IMG/M metagenome (GOLD analysis project Ga0315315, IMG submission 203699) | Ammonia-oxidizing marine archaeal communities from Monterey Bay, California, United States - M1 40m 3416 | ecosystem: Environmental > Aquatic > Marine > Intertidal zone | place: USA... | reverse complement strand
AATTTATGTGCTTCATCAATAATAATTAGTGTTTTTTTTAATATATCTTCTTTTCCATTTCTTGATTTTAAAATATTATATATTTTATTCTTTCCTAATAATAAATTTGAAAATTGTTTATATGACATAGGTTCTAACCAACTTTTACTTAATTTTCTTTTACGAGCCCCTAATTTATCTGGTAAAATCATTCCTTTTTTTAATTCTTCTAATAAAATACCATGGCAAATTTGATCGAAAATATTTTTCCATACATCTCCTTTTAATGTTGTTCGTGTAACCCATAAAATATTATATCCTTCTTTTTCAAAACTAGCAGTTGCCGTTGCAATAGCAGTACAAGTTTTACCTGTTCCCACCGAATGCCATAATAATATGCCTTTATATGGTGATTCTGGGCAAAAATAATTAGAAATAAATTTCTGTGTTGGATTTAATTCGATTTCATTAATTTCTTGCATTTTTTTATTTTTTTTGGTTTTTTTATTATTTGTTTTTTTATTTAAAATTTTCTGGTCAATTAATTGAACTTCATCTATAATTTCGGGTTGTTTTGGCAAGCATTTATTTTCTATTACGATTTTATCCCAATTAAAATCTTTTGAAGAATATCTAGTTTTTATAAAATTACGCATAGCAATAAATGGTAATTTTTGCTTAGGAATATATTGATTATCTTTATTTGTGGAAGTATTATCAATTTTTCCTTTATATTCAATGATTTGATATTTTGGATGGTCTATAAATAAATCTTCATCTTGAACTATATCAACTTCTAATTTTTTTAAACTATCTTTTATTTCACTTAATGATTTATTTTTATATTCTATTAATTGTGGTATATATGAATATCTTGAACCCCATTCGTTATTTAATTGTTCACAAAAATCTTTATTATTTTTCATATATTCACAGAAAAATTGACGCATTTGTTGTTTAGGTATCAATTTTTTAGGATGACTATATTTAAAATATACTTTTTTCATATATTCTATACTTACAGGTATATCAAATGTTGATTTTTTTCCACATTTTCCTATACAATTAATAGTATCTATTTTATAAAATTTAGATAATGTATTTATTTTTTTAAATATATCAATTGGTCCACCTTTACCTCCGCCTTTTAAATAATAGTCTTTTTCCATTAATAAATGATTTAAATCATTTATTCTATGTATATTCATAGTTAAATCAAAATCAACAGATAATAATGGTGCCAATTCAAATAATTGCGAAGATAGATTATTCATTGCTTTATCATAACTACTAAATAACATAGTAGTATCATGTAATTTATGATTTCCTTTAAATAGTAAAATTTGTTCGTTCTTTTCTTTTTTATTAGCTTCACTTATATTATGTGTTAAAAATTTTTTACTAGTCATAGTATCTTGGGTTATTTCTGGAACAGTTATATAATAATTATATACATATAAAGGCCATCCTATATTTGGTATAAAATCTAAACCTTTTTGACCACACGTTCTTGTGGCTCTACCAATAGTTTGTTTTAAATCAGCCATAGTTAATGATGGTTCAAAAATATGAACGTATTTAACATCAAAAAGATCAATACCTTCTTTAAATCCACTATCTAAAATAATAAATCGAACATTTTCACCATGTATATTACTAGGCCGTTCATTATACACTTTTAATATTTCTTTTTTTAATTTATCATTGAAATTACTTCCATAAATAGCATTGGAACATAAAAATGCAAAATTATAATCGCTTTTTTTTTGTATATCTAAAACTAATTTCAATTTTTTTTGTTTTGGTAATTTGATAGCTTTTATAATATTATTAAATCCTATTGCATTAAATGCTGATGCTAAAATTTTAGCTCCATAACCCCCTTCTTTAACATCAGAAAAAATAAAATGTTTAAATTTTTTACCATGCATTTTTTGATCATTAGCATCTAATTGTTTAATATTATTTAACATTTGTAGTAATTTCGGGCTACCTATTTTAATATCTTCAACTACTTTTTCAGGATTGAAATAATGTTTATCAAATTTGTGATAATTATAAATTCTACCAAAATTAGCAGTTTTACGCATACAGGAAAATATTTTTGCTCTATTTTTTTGGCTTACTTTTACTTTTTTTGTATCATTGTTATCGTTATTATTATTATCACTAGCTTTGTTTGTTTTATTACATAATTCTCCTTTTTTATAACATTTTATTACTTTATCGAATAAATCACGTTCTTTTGGTGTCATATTTGGATTTTTATCAGGATGGTTATTTCTTATCCATAATAATAATTCTTTTTTATTATTTAAACCATCTTTTTTTGCATTACATAAAATTTTTTGACAATTTATTTCATCCATATTATATTATAAAAATAAAATTAATAAAATTAATAAAATTAATAAAATTAATAAAATTAATAAAATTAATAAAATTAATAAAATTAATAAAATTAATAAAATTAATAAAATTAATAAAATTAATAAAATTAATAAATTAATAAAATTAATTATAATTATATAATTATTGAATATAATTTATTAATAATAAAGTTATCCTCATTTATAGATTTTGTTTGATGGTCTATATTACTATCTATAAACCAATCTTTTATTTTGAAATTTTTTTTTTTTAAAATATTAATTAATTCTTTTTGATATTCTATTGTATATACATCGTCTCTTTCACCACTATAAATATACATTTTTGTTTGTCTATTTTTATTTAATTTTATATAATCATGCATATAAATTGATTTTATACAAAAAATACCACCAATATTATAATTTAATTTATTTAAAATATTAAATAATAATGTTCCTCCCTGTGATACACCACATATAAATATATTATTACTATGTATTAATATTTTTTCATTATCTATTATATCTTTTATTCTTAATGATTGATTATTAAAATGGTCTAAATTTATTATATCTAATTTATTAATATTATTATTGCAAGTATAATAATTATACCAAGAGTTTATACTAAATTGCTTATTATCGGGATAATCTACATCCATTACAGGTGAATATGGTAATATAAATTTAATATTATTATAATAACTTGATAAATTTTTATGTATTTTTATATTATTAATTAAATTATCAAAATAATCAATTGATACTGTCATAGGATGTAATAATATTAATGTGTATATATGTGTTTTTTTTGGCAAAATTATTTTACAATTGTAATATTTATTATTTAAAATATTAATTTTATTCATTAAAGTTTTCTATATAAATATTAGTATAATATTAAATATATTTAATTCAATTATTATTATTATTATTATTATTATTATTATTATTATTATTATTATTATTTATTGTAAAAATTGAATTAAATATATTTAATATTAAAAATCATAAATATTATAATTAGTATTATAATTAATATGTTAAATAATGAACAAAAAATAATTTTTGATAAATATAAAAATAATGAAAATGTATTTTTAACTGGTCCAGGTGGAAGTGGAAAATCATTTTTAATTAAGAGTATTGTTAATGATGCATATTTAAATAATAAGAAGTTTCAAGTTTGTGCTTTAACTGGTTGTGCTAGTATATTATTAAATTGTAAAGCAACAACATTACATCGTTTTGCTGGTATTGGTTTAGCAAATAAACCGATTAATGATGTAGTTAAAGACCTTTTAAAAAAAACATATAAATTGAAAAATTGGTTTAATTTAAAATGTTTGATAATTGATGAGGTTAGTATGATGTCATTAAAAATATTATTAATTTTAGATAGTTTAACACGAAAAATTTATAATAAACCAAATTTACCGTTTGGTGGTTTACAGGTTATATTTTCAGGAGATTTTTATCAATTACCTCCCGTAAATTCTTGTGATCAAGAAAAAGAAGCATCTATGTTTTGTTTTGAACATACTTTATGGAATGAAATATTTCCACCTGAAAATCAAATAGTTTTAAAAACAATTTTTAGACAGGAAGAAACACAATTTTTAAAAGTTCTAAAATATGTAAGAAAAGGTAAAATTACAAAGACTACAAAAGCATCACTAGATGCGCGAGTATTAACAATAGAACAATTAGAAGAAGTTAGAAAATCAAAAGTTCTAACAATTATCAATCCATATAAGAAAGATACAGAATTAATTAACAACAAATCATATAAAGAATTAGGTGATGTTGAAAAATATACTTATAATATTAAATTTTTAAAAAAAACTTCGAAAAAACAAGAATCATTGGACGATGAAGTTGATAATTTACAAATTATATCAAATACATCTTTAAAGCATCAATATGATTTCTTATCAAATAATATTATGGCTCAAAATAGTATTGAAATTAAATTAGGAACACATGTTATGTGTATTGCGAATGTTGATTTAAATAGTGAAAATCAAATAGCAAATGGAAGTCAAGGAATTGTAGTTGGTTTTGAAAAAGGACAACCATTAGTAAAATTTAATAATATCGAAAAACCAATATTGATAGGTCTATTTACTTGGACTTCCGAAAGCAATAAAAATATAAGTGTATCTCAGATTCCATTAATTTATGCTTGGGCAATTACTATTCATAAAGCGCAGGGTGTAACATTGGATTCTGCTATTATGGATATTGGTAAAAATATATTTGAATATGGACAAACATATGTAGCTCTTTCGCGTGTTAAGACATTAGAAGGATTATATTTAACAAGTTTTGATTATACTAAAATTGCGGCAAATCCAAAAGTAAAGAACTTCTATGGTGATGATTAAATATTATTATAGTTTATATAGTTTATATAGTTTATATATTTAATATATTTAATATATTTTTCATTTTCTTTTTATATATGTAGTTGTTTTAAAAATTGATTTTATTTATAATATTTAAAATGTAATAATATATTACAATATTAAATTAAACCAATATGAGATGTCAAATTATTAATAAAACTAATAGTCATGTTTGTAAAAATAAATCAAATTTTATTTTAAATAATAAGCGGTGTTGTCGGTTTCATTATAATTATTACATGCAAAAATATGCTATTATCATTCAAAAATATTATAGGGCATATAAAAATAAAAAAATTTTAAATAATATATATTTAAAATTACCGGATGATTTACAAAGAAAAATTGTATTTCATATTAGAGAAGAATATTATTATAATAAATATAAAAAATCTATTATAAACATTATTGATAATCGATTAAAAGTTTCAAGAATTGACATACAACACCAATTTTCGTATAATTTTGGAGATAATAGATTATTAAAATATTTAATAAAGCAAGAAAATAAAAAAAATTTAATAACAAATATAAATTTATATAAAAAATACAAGAAATTATTTAATTTTACATATGAAATTTCTTCATCTGTAGGTGATTACGACCATATAAAACATATGATATATGTTATAACGAGAGATTTTGAAAACGAAATCAGTAATCATGTAGAAAATAATATTTTTGAAAATGTATGGGGTTTATATATGTCAATGCGTATTATGAATACATAATATTTAAATTATGTATTTATAATTAATAAAAATAATTAATTATGATATATAATAATTGTTTATATATCATAAAAATTTTTTATTTTTTATTTAATCTACTTCTTCCATTTTATTTTTATCATTATCATTATCATTATCATTATCATTATCATTATCATTATTATCTTCATCTAATGGTGCTAATTCTTCATCATCATCTTCTTCATCATCTAAAGAAAGCCCCATTTTAATCATATTATTGATACGTTCTACAAATTCGCTAGGTTCTTCAAGTGTGAAACCACAATTAATTAAAGAAGATTCAAATAAAAGATTTACAAGATCTTTTACTGTTTTATCTTCTTTATCTTTTGTAAGACGTGTTTTTAATTCTTTAATTATGCTATTATATGGATTTAGTTCCATGGTCTTTTTGGACATCATATAACTGGCCATATTATTATCTCTTAAAGCTTGTGCTTTCATAATTCGTTCCATATTTGCAGACCATCCAAATTCACCCGTAACTAAAACACAAGGAGTATCGGTAACTCTTTTAGACATAATTACTTTTTCAACTCTATCACCAAGTGCATCTTTCATATATTTTGAAAGTGGTTCAAAATCATTTGTAATTTTTTCCCATTCTTTCTTTTCGTCGTCTGTTTCATCAAATAGTAATCCTTCTTTTGTTACACAAATTAGTTGTTTACCATCGAATTCTTTAAGTTGTTGAACACAATATTCATCTATTGGATCAGTCATAAATAGTACTTCAAAATTACGTTTTTTACATTTTTCAAGAAATGGTGATTTTTCAACAGATTTTTTACTTTCGCCCGTAATATAATAAATAGATTTTTGTGATTCACCCATTCTATTAATATATTCTTTAAATGAAACTGGTTCTTCTGGTGATTTTGTTGAATAAAACATAAGTAAATCTGAAAGTTTTTCACGATTAGAAGAATCTTCATGAATACCTAATTTAATATTCTTATTAAATTGTTCATAAAATTTACCATAATCTTCTTTCTTTTCTTTTAATTCTGTGAATAATTCAATACATTTTTTAACTAAATTCTTTTTAATTACTTTTAGAATTTTATTTTGCTGTAACGTTTCACGTGAAATATTTAATGGTAGGTCTTCAGAATCAACCACACCTTTTACAAATGATAACCATTCTGGAATTAAATCTTCACAATTATCCATAATAAATACTCTTCGTACGTATAATTTAATATTTCCAGATTTTTTCTTTTGTTGCTCGAATAAATCAAATGGTGCACGTTTGGGTAAAAATAAAATAGAATTAAATTCTAATTGACCTTCTACCGCAAAATGTTTAACAGCTAAATGTTCTTCCCAATCATTAGTAAGAGATTTATAAAATGAAGCATATTCTTCATATGTTACATTATCTGGTTTTTTATTCCAAATAGGTTTTTGTTTATTTACTAATTCATATTCATGATATTTTTCAGTAATTGTTTTTTTTGGTTTGACTTTTTCTTCTTTTGATTCATCTTCATCTACTTCTTCAATTTTTGGTTCATCTTTTTCATCTTTCTCATCTTCCTCATCTTTTTCATCTTCGTCAACCTCTTCTTCTACTTCTTTTGTTGTAGTTTTTTCTACATATAAATTAATTGGGTAATTAATAAATTCTGAATGTTTTTTAATTAAATCTTTAACTCTTTGCTCTTCTAGATATTCTAATTGGTCTTCTTTTAAATAACATGTGATTTTTGTTCCTCGACCTAATTGTTCACCATCTACATCTTTTTTCACAGTAAATGAACCACCAGCACTAGATTCCCATACATATTGTTCATCATCATTATGTTTTGAAGTAACTACAACTTTGTCTGCTGCTAAATATGCCGAATAAAACCCTACACCAAATTGACCAATCATATTGATATCTCCGCCCGCCTGCATAGCCTCCATAAATGTTTTTGTGCCTGATTGAGCGATTGTTCCTAAATTAGTAATTAATTCACTTTTAGTCATACCAATACCAGAATCTACAATAGTAAGAGTATTATTAGTTTTGTCGGGAATAATATTAATAAAAAGTTCTGGATTAGAATTTAAAACATTTTGATCTGTAAGTGATTGATGTCTAATTTTATCGATAGCATCGGAAGAGTTAGAAATTAATTCACGTAAAAAAATTTCTTTATTTGAATAGAATGTATTAATAATAAGAGACATTAATTGATTGATTTCAGCTTGAAAAGCAAAGGTTTCAACATTTTCTTCGGAAGTCATATAACAATATCATTATTTATAATAATTTTTTAAATAATTTTTTTATATATTTTAAAATTTTAATTTATCATAAATTTATAAATTTTTTCCATAATATTATCAAAATAATTATTTTCAATAAATTGACTAGTATTTGTTTCTTCGTTACCATCAATAACTAATACATTACCTGATTCTATTTTTTCAGGATTATTTAACCACGTTTCATGATAATAATGACACTCTTGTAAATATGCTAACAAGACATTTTCACCATCTCTCAAACGTTTTTTGATGCGTTTATCACAAATTTCAGGAAATGTTTTAATATAAATATATTTTATATCATTTAAAATAACCGTAAATTCGTTGAACCATTTTAAATATATAATAAACTCAATATTACTCATTTTTTTACAATCATATAACATTTGGGCGAATACATTTTTATCTGTAAAAATAGAACGCTCACTAATAATTACATCATAATCTTCTTCTAATGCTTTACGAAATAAGCTTAATCGTGAAATATAAGCCATCATTTGAAATTGAAATGCGTATGCTTTATTATTACTATAAAATTTTTGTATAATATTTTTTCCATCACTAATATCAATAATTTTTTCCCATTCTTCAATAGGTTCTTGTAAAAAACATATTTTTAATGAATTATTATTATTATTATTATTATTATTATTATTATTATTATTATTATTATTATTATTATTATTTTTATTTTTACAAAATGTTTCAAAATTTTCTTGCAAATAAGAAACTATTGTTGATTTTCCCGAACCAATATTACCATCGATAGATAATACAATAGGCATTATATATATTTAATTGCTATTAATAAAATAGAAAATAAATAATTAATATCAATTTTAAATTATTATAGTATAAAATTGATATTAATTAATAATTTTTTTATCAATAATAAAAATCAAATAATTATGGATAATAACAATATTAATATTAGCAATATTAAAGATGCTTTAACTTGTAATATTTGTCAAGATATTGTTACATTACCTGTTCATGCTAATTGTTGTGAACGAGCTAAAAGTCTAAATCCAGCCTGTTTATCTTGTGTTCGTGAATATTATGAATTAAATAAACACCCTAAAATGAGACCTATAAGTAGAAAATCTTGGGGTGGTTGTGGTTGTGATGTTTATTTAAAAAATAATTATAATATAAAAAATTTTTATAGTCATACATTACAATTAGATTTGATAAGAAATTTATATGGTCCATCAATTTGTCATCACGAACAATGTAAAAAATCATTTGAAACATGTTCCGAATTAAGAAGACATTTAAATGGTACTTCAACCGATAATGATAAAGAAGGTAATTGTTTGTATGCTTATACAAAATGTAAATATTGTAATTATCATGGACAGCGTATTGTAGTAGAAGGATATCACTATAATAAATTTCATAGCACTATAACATGTGATATATGTAAACAACAAGTTCCAAGATTAGAAGCAAGAGTTCATTATAATCAACATAAATTTCAAATGTGTTTATTACGGGAAAAAGTACATAATATTGAAAAAAATCTATAATTTATATTATAAAATGATTTAAAAAATATACATTAAATATATTATGTATATTTAATAAAATTATACATACTTTTTTACATATTTTTTTATGTATTGGTGCCCGAGTGGTCTAAGGGGTACGACTCAAGTTCGTATGGCGAAAGCCTCGTGGGTTCGAACCCCACCCAATACAATTAATAATTTATTTATATTATAAAAGTAATATAAATAAATTAGCATATAAATAAATTAGCATATAAATAAATATTTATATATGAAATTCAAATTAAATATGTTCACAAATTATAATTGTATATTATTAATATACAATATTTATAATAAAAATTATTTGAACCAAAATGAAATATATGCTATTAATTGTTGTTTAACTTGGATTGTATTTTATACTTTTCATTTGTCATTATTAGTAGATACTAATTCATTTAAACGAATTAGAGAAAAAAATGATATATCTTATTTAACATTTCATAGCGGTAATATAATTCTTCATGTTATTCCATATTGGTTTGTTTTATATTATCCAGCAACAAATATATATTTTATTAATGGAATAGAATCTATATTTTTAAAACTACTCTGGTGTGTTATTTCAACAAAAGGAACTATGGATTTATCAGATATATATGTATATGTAACGAAAAAACAACAAAAACAATTATATTTTATATCTATAACAACTGGATTAATTACTCCAATTATTTATAATAATTTTATATTATAAACCTTTAATATAATTTACTACCTTTAGATAGATTGTCTCATGTTCATAATGGTTGTAAATTACTATAATAGAAGCATTTGCGTTGTTCGTCTTCAATTAGGAGATTGAATTTGAACTTTTTATGAATTTTTACAATTATATAATTCATTAAAAAGTTTTCGGGTTTCAATAGCCAATCTTTTAGCTTCATCATAACCAAATTTTTTAACAGAAAAAGATTTAGTTCTTTCACTATCGTTTTGTTTAATTCTTGCTTGCCAACTATTATCTTTTTCAATAAAACGAACACCTAATATATGTTCTTTATCATTTTTTTTAGCTTTGATAGTGCCTCTATTATTATTATTTAATTTATATGTTGTATCTTTTAAATTGGATAATCTATTATCTAATGTATTTCTATTATCGTGGTCTGTCATATTATAATTTGTAATATATTTATGAAATAATACAGTTTTATTATTTAATGATATTACAGCATAATAATGATTAGTTTCATAATTTACTCCTCCGCCTTTACAAGAACAAATAGTATATTTTTGACATAAATCAGAAAATTGTATATCAGTTTTCATAATTAAATTATTATCTAATTCAACTTCTATAGTATTATTATCTATTATTTTAATTCTATTTCTAGTTAAATTATATTTATTAGAAATTTCAATTTGATATAGTTTTGCTATTTCTTTGGCTTCATCTTTACTTTTATATTTTGAGAAAGTAAAAGATTTAGATTTTGGTTTGTCATTTATTTTTATTCTCACTTCAAATTTTTCATTGTTTCGTTCTAATATAGTTCCTGCTACTTTACCTAGTTGCCAATCTTTATTATTTAAATCTAAATTAAATATTTCATATAATTTTGGTTCAGTATTTTTAGTTTTAATTTGCTTAACACATTCTTTACATCTATTATCTAATTTATCTTTAGTTCCTGAATGTTTACTAAAATTAGATAATTCAAGTTCATTACAACATAAACGACACGTTTTTTTTAATTCCATTATGATTTAATATAAAGTTATATCTTTATATTAAATTCACTTAGTATTTTTATTATTTTTTGTGAGTGAAGAATTCTCCACCACGAAGGCGCAAAACCCGGAACGCCATCCCATAGGTTTCCCTACAGGCCAGACTGTATCTTAAACCAGTCACCGTGATTGACAAAATCACTACCAGTCCATACCCGTTCAGTCGTTGAAGCCCCACCATATTCTTGTCATTAACGAACTTAGGTGGTAAACTGCGGATTGCCCATTGTAGTATCTTTATCCTTATTACCATTGGGAAGTGGAATTACCACTGTTCCTTTTATCCGTTTCCAAATAAAAGTGGTAGATAAAGTTTTAGGGTGTTCCCGCTTCAAGGTATGTCGCAGATTAAAAATTAATAAACTTTTATTAAATTAATTTTTAAATCCACTTGCCTATCCATTGCCTGATAGACACACCCCGCTTTCTCAAGGTGTAGAGTACTCTCTTTTTGTATATTATAATCAGAAAGAGTTCTCCCATCTTCTAATTGTTTACCGGCAAAAATTAAACGTTGTTGGTCAGGAGGAATTCCTTCTTTATCTTGAATTTTAGCTTTAATATTATCAATTGAATCACCTGGTTCTACTTCTAAAGTAATAGTTTTTCCAGTAAGAGTTTTAACAAAAATTTGCATTATATGTGTATATATATATCATATATAAAAAAGTTTTAAATTATTTAAATAATATATATTCTCACTAACTTTAGACCCTATATAATTATGTTTTTTCTTAAACAATGTTGATTATATTTTACATAAAAAAAATAAAAATATAATAAATTTTTTATATCTAACATTATTAGTAGATTCATTTATATGATATTTTTAATTTTACTATCATAATCTTCTTGTATAAGTTTTCGTTGTTTTATTTTTTCTTATATAAAAGTCTAAAAACTGTTAATATTAATATATATAATTCAATTTTTATTTGTAAGTAGAAATTTATAAAATTACTTTTTATGATAAACTACTTTTTTCCAAGGAACTAGTTCTTGACGGCGTTGTTGTGCAGAAATATTAATACCTTTTTCGTTAAAATTATCATTCTCTTGATAAATACAAGCATTAATATATTCAGTCATATTATAATATTCTACCATTATTTATATTGTATACAATAAAAAATAATTTATAAATCAATTTTATTTTTTATAAATTATTTTTTATTTTTTTATTTTTTTATTTTTTTATTTTTTTATTTTTTTATTTTTTTATTTTTTTATTTTTTTATTTTTTTATTTTTTTATTTTTTTATTTTTTATAAATTATTTTTTATTTTTTTATTTTTTATAAATTATTTTTTATTTTTTAAACATGACTTCTACGTCTCTTGACTGGTGGTGGGTGTGTCATATTAATATTTTTATCTGGACTCGAAACATCAACACTTAAATTATTATTAGCATTAGGATTGCTACTAGATTGAAGACGTTCGGCTTGTGTAAATCCAACATTTGTACCAGTACGTTGTCTATAAGCAGCAGAAGCAGCACTTCTATATGCGGATTCTACATTTTCAGGTGTTTCAGAATAATTTAATGCTTGTGATTGGTCAATACCTAAACGATTTGCTTCTAAAATAGCATCTTGATTTGCAGCTAAATAAACAATTTTAATATTATAATTAGTTTCGGCATTTGAAATTAAATCTTTAATTTGTTGTTGTGTATAATATCTACTGGCGTTTTCATGACCATCGGTTATAATATAAACAAGGCAATTTTCATAGGCATTTTCATCAATAATTTTTTTATTGATAAAATATGTCAATGTATTACCGATAGCATCTAAAAGAGCTGTTTGTCCACGTGGAACATATTGTCTTTTTTCAATAGGTCTAACTTTGTCAATATTCATTGACCGAATAAGTAAATATTCTTGATGATCAAACAATTTAATTGAAATCTTAATATTTGTAGTATCTTGGGTTTCAATACGTTGCTCTTTGAGTTGTGTAATCGCAGCATTAATACCCCCGATAGTATCATCTTCTTTGCCAATCATAGAACCGGAACGATCCATAATAGCAACAACTTCTTGAATTGGCATATTTTATTATTAACAATAATAACAATAATAACACTAATATAATATTTTTAAATCAATTTTTTTTATATATTAAATACATACATGAAGTAAATTGATACTTATAAAAAAAATTGATTTTATATAATTAGTTATACATATAATGTAGATTATAAAATGAGTAATCTCTAGTAAAAAGCGGGGGGAACCCGCTATTAATAGTATTTGATTAATCACTGAGAGACCTAGGCAAGCGCCGATTGTGGAATGCTCCCTATGATGGTCTCGACATACGCGTAAGGTTCTAGTTTAATGGAATACATATTATCTTTCTATTGAATTAGTTCCCACGATAGAGCTTGTGCCGACGACACGCGTATGATAAAAGGATATCAAAGTGAAAAAGTTGTAGAAGGAGGTACCTGGGCGGGTGGTAGGCCACCACTCGGACCTTAGCCCGGTTATTACCTTGTGTAAAATCAACTTGCTTTTCCCGGAGTTGGTGTAAAACAAGGATGCTCTCCTAGTGAAGGGTGATTGAGGTGTTTCCGAGCCTCAGGAGCAACTATGGGTACCTTGTGAGCTCAACTTACATCTTGGAAACTTTGGTCAAAAGGAGAGCGATTAAGTTCGTATCCTGGGAAAAATCCACCAAAAATCTATATCAAAGATTTAATCTATATCAAAGATTTAATTTATATGGAATTATTAATTATTAATTATATTAAACCTTAATCAGAGTTAACGACAGTGAAGTTCGCCTTTGGTTCGGTAAGACCATCAAAGGAGTGGGTGAATCCAGAATTTTAACCTGGTTCTTTACCTGGGGGCAATAACGGTTATCTCTTCAATACTCCTTAATAAACCAATCTATTACAATTTTTCTATTTTATTCAAACTATGTAAACATAGCATAAAATACCATTATATAAATAATATATTATAATTTATAATATTATTTATAATATTATAAATATATGATGGTAAATAATTATATTATGGATGAAAATTCTGATTTAAAAGAAAGATTATTATCTTCAAGTGATTTAAATTTAAAAAAAGATATTAATACAAAAAATATAACTAAAGACAGTAATCAAAATATTAATAATAAATTAAATATGAATAATAAATTAAATATTAATAATAAATTAAATATAAACGAATGGAATGATGATATAGAAAATTTATTAAAATGTTGGGGTGAAAAAGCTGCTGGAAATTCAGTTCTTCATTATAATGACCGAAAATTTTGGAGAAAAAAAAGTAATATTTTTTCATTATCTAGTATATTAATTACAACAATAACATCTTCATTATCGTTAGCATCAACAAGTTCCTCACATTATGAAATAATAATGTATTTAGTAGGATTTTTTGGTTTAGTAGCATCTGTATTACAATCCTTAAAAGAATTTTATAATTCTGATGAAAAGGCAAGTGAACATAAAATAATTTCAAAACAATATGCAATTTTTTATAGAACAATAAAATTACAATTAGCTTTAAAAAAAGATGAGAGAATATTAGCAAATGAATTTATTGGTTGGGCATTTAAAGAATATGAAAAATTATTAAATGATGCTCCAATAATAAATACAACAACAATTGATGAATTTAAACGTAACTATGAAAATTTATCTTCATCTAAACCTGATATATGTGAAAATGATTTTATTATAGAAATAAATAGATAATTAATAATAAATTATTTGTTAATATATAAATAATTTATTAATATATAAATTTATATTTTTTTCTCTCGGTTTTAGATTTAATGTTTGTTCTATTTCCTAAAAATTTAAAATATTTTTCGGATAATTTAAATTGTTGTATTTTTTTATTTTTTAAAACTTTTAATCTAACATACATAATCATACCTACTTGCCATATTCTTTTATGACTATATTTATTTTGTTTATATAATTTTTCTAATTTTTTAATCGTATTTTTTACATCTTCGAGAGATTTATATTTAATATTTATAGTATCATGTGGATTTTTATCTATATATACATCAAACGATTTATCTGGATTATTAGGATTAAATAAAAAATTATTAGATTTATTTTTTATTTTATTTTTTTTATATTTTTTTGTTCCACCTATTGTAGTTTTTTTACAATATTTAAATGGCGCACATGATGCTTTCATTGTAAACCCTTTTATTTTTTTTGTAATACAATATTTACGAGAGAATTTTCTTGGTAAATTAAAAATTTTTCTATCATTCCTAATACATTTTTTTGTAAAATTATTTATATTACAACAATTTTTCATTATATTAAATAAATAAAAATAAAATTAATTCGTTTTATTTTCAAATTTCTCTCGAACTTTTTCCAAAAAATCTTTTAAATTTTGAGAGAATTCAATATTTTTATCATATAATAATTTATAAGTATTGCGATATTTATTTGTTTTTTCATCATAAATTAAATAATATTTTTTTTTATCTTTTTTATGATTTTTGAGAGAAATATATTTTGGTAAAATTATTTCTTTTTTTTTCTCTCCATTTTCTTCAATTTTCTCTTCATTTTCTTCAATTTTCTCTTCATTTTCTTCAATTTTCTCTCTATTTTCTTCAATTTTCTCTACATTTTCTTCAATTTTCTCTCCATTTTCTATTATAAATAATTCATCATTTTCTATTGTTTTTAAAATTAATTTTATTTGTTCTAACTTTTCAACTATTGTTATTTTTTTTGATTTGCTTGATGTTAAATGCTTCTTATAATTAAAAAGTTTGGGATGTTTTTCTATTTTAAAAAATTCTCTAAATAACAGTTTTTCTTTATTATAACATTCTTTATAATAAACAACATATTTTGGTATCATATTTTCTGATATATCAATCGGTAGTTCTATAGCATTACATTTTCTAACTCTTTTAAAATTATCTTTTACAATAAAAAAATTATTACTATTATCATTAATTGTAGACATAATAAAATAGAAATTTATTTTTTTTTATTATTTATTATTTATTATTTAAAAATTTGAATTTTTAATAGTACTATTATAAATATCATCTAAATTTCTATTATTTTTTTGATAATAATTAAATTGAATTTTTCTATAAAAATCAGCAAATATAGGTTCAACATATAAATAATCTATATTGATATAATTATAAATGTTATCACTATAACTGTTATAAATATATTTTTCAAGTGATAGCATTTCATTTCTATTTAGAATAGGCATAAAACCACGCTTTAAATATTTATAAATTAACTCATGTGGTGCATGTTTAGTCGCACAATATCTAATATCAATACTTAAACGTGTACATACAGAAATAACACCAGATGGTAGAATAAACCAATTATGTCCGTCAAAGAATCCGCGCACCCAGCCAAAATGGTATTTGGCGAAGTGTTTCCAAACGGTTTCGCGGGAATAAGGAACTGAAAATAGTTCCAAAACAGTAGAATTATGATTATTATGAATTTGAAATCGTTTTTCTACTAATACTTTAACGAATGACCACCCACCCGGATAATATTTTTGTAATATTTTTATTTTTTCATCTACTATTTTTTCTAATTCTTCTATTGATAAATATATATTATCACCTGCTAAAATAGGACAATCAACATCAGAACCATTATATTGTTCAAAATAATTATTATTATCCTTACGATAACTACATGCTGAAAATGCAAATGCACTTCCACCAATAACTAGATTATCTGAATAAAATTCATCTATTTGAGTATCATTAAAATCTAATAAACCGTTTGTAAAAATATTATGAAAATTATTACAAGCCTCTTTATTTGATGGAATTTTAAAGTTTTTTGAAATATTTTTGTCAAATGCTGGAATGCCATGAGTATAAATATTATAGAGTTGTTCTTTAAAAATATTTAAACATGATTGAGAATTATTATCACGTTCATTAGATAACTCGTCTAATGTCCATAATTTAATATTGTGTAGCGACCATTCTGTATTATTAAAAACAGACGCCATTTGTTCTTTAATTAATTGATGATTAAATGCTATACCAACATTAGATACAGAGGCATAATGGCGATATTTTTTAAAGCGAACAAGTTCAGATGTTTCAGGAGAATCAAATAGTTTATTAATAATTTTATTTATAAGTTCAAAATTATTAATAGTATTCATTGAATCAATAATAATATCAATATTATATTTGTTTAAAATATTATCAATATCATAATCAATGCTTAGAGGGAATGTTCGTTTAACATAAAATAATAATGGATAATCATATTTATTATCATTATTATTATTTTTATTATTGTTGTTATTATTGTTATTATTGTTGTTATTATTTTGGTCGACATAATTACTAAAACGATTATTATTGGTATCCAATAAAATTAATTGTTCTCTCATTTGTTCATCTTTGACTTTGCAGTAATTTTTACCTGAACCAAAAATTCGATTTTGAAAAATCAAATTATTTTGAGGAATAAAGTTAATATCATATTTATCTTTTGAATATTTAAAAAGTTCATCAAACTTATCAAGTATCATTGATTCAATATATTTAGTGTTGGTATTATATTTATTTGCAGTTAACAAAATATTGAATAGTTCATCAATATTATGATTAATAATAAAACCAATTTCTTGAATGGGAATATCAAGTCTTAAAACATTTATTTTTTCAGTATTATTAGTATTAGTATTTATAGCATCTATCTGAGTTATATTTTGGTAAAATATTTTTGGTAGCATTGAAAATTTACGAGCAAAGGTCCCCATAATAATATAACCATCATTGGTACAAGTTTTTTCTGTTTCAATAATTTCAATTTCATTTTTAATTGAAATAAATTTATTTAAAATATCAAGAATACCTATTTTATAATTTTCAAAACAAATAAACGAACTCTTAATAAAAGTAGAAATTATTTTTAAGAGTTCTATAATAGCAAACAAGACATTCGCTGTCTTCGCCTTCCACTCCTTCGTCGTCACTTGCTCCCCAAACTTATCAACAGTCGCTATTAAGTCAATAGTAGCGCAAACAGTGTTGAAAGCCATTAATAATATAGTAATATTGCTAACATTTTAATAAATTTTAAAAATCAATTTTTTTTTGTAAGTAATTAATTTAGTAAACGATTAAACTAACAGTTAAAAGACCTTGTATACCTGCTAATGTTTTAGATGTATATGTAACTGGAAAAATATCACCATAACCTAATAAACACCCAGTTATAATAGCAAAATATAAGCGATCAAAATATTTTTTAATTAAATTTGGTTCGACTTTTTCAATAGATAAATCTTCTTTTTTAACTTCTTGTTCAGTTTCTTTGGCAACATCATCAATAACTTTTTCTTCTACTAAATTTGTTGAAGTATTTTCTGAAATATTTTTTTGATTTAGTACTTTATTATCATTATAATATTCTTTTAAATTATCATAATTTTCTTTAATTTCTTGTTTTGCTTTATCTTTGATAACTTCTTCTTTAACAATTTCTTTAAATTTATTTACACCTTCAAAATGTTCGTCATCTAATAACATATATAAAAGTGAAAAAATAAACATAAGGAAAAATAATATTTGTATTTTACTAAAATATAAAATGTTATTTTGTAAATTCGTTTTAATATTATTAAAAATATTAGACATTATACCTATATTAGATTATAATTATATTTAATATATTTATAAATATATTAATAAATAATGATATATATAGATTGTTTTTATTACATATTTGTAATAGATGAAAAAAAATTAAAAAAATATAATTTTAATAAAAATTTATTATCATTAAATAATAATACGATAAATTATTATAATAATTTCAATTATATTGAACAAAAAAAATTACATAAATCACTATTAAAATCTTATAAAAGTATTGATAATAATTTATATAAATTATCTAAAATTAATATTTCATAAATTATTAACAAATTAACAAATTAACAAATTAACAAATTAACAAATTAACAAATTAACAAATTAACAAATTAACAAATTAACAAATTAACAAATTAACAAATTAACAAATAAACAAATTAA
>Ga0315315_10001916_pt1 | contig 19119 bp, 13 predicted proteins | sample M140m3416metaG_FD_203699 | JGI IMG/M metagenome (GOLD analysis project Ga0315315, IMG submission 203699) | Ammonia-oxidizing marine archaeal communities from Monterey Bay, California, United States - M1 40m 3416 | ecosystem: Environmental > Aquatic > Marine > Intertidal zone | place: USA... | reverse complement strand
GCGTGGCCTCATTGCTGTCACGGGCCGCAAAGACGAGCCTGGCCGACCGCTACTGTACGGTACAACTCCTGACTTCCTCAGTCTCTTCGGCCTCAGGGACCTCTCTGATCTCCCCACACTGCGCGACCTCAGAGATCTGCAGCGGGACGACGCAAGAGATGGAATCGGCAGTACAGATGATGAGATCCACACGACCCTCACTGAGGCGCTGAGTCCAGCTGAGGACCAACAGAACATACCGCTCTTACACCCCGTACAAGAGCCGCTACCGCTGCAACCGCACGAACCCATCGACTGAACCGCCGGATTCGGGTTACCCACCACCGCCTTGGATGGACCCATGTCTGAAGAAAGCCGAAGAATTTCAAAAGTGATCGCCCGCACAGGCTTTGCCAGTCGCCGTGAGGCGGAAGGTATTGTCGAGGAAGGCCGCGTGTCGGTCAACGGCGAGGTCGTCCATCATCCGGGTCATCCCGTTGGCCCCAAAGACCACATCACCATTGACGGCAACCCACTCCCTCAGCCAGCCAAGCACGTCTATTACCTGCTGAACAAGCCCCGTGGTGTCATCACCGGACGCAACGACCCCGAGGGTCGCAAGAGCGTCTTCGACTTGGTCCAGCAGATCGGCGATCGCGTCGAGCCTGTCGGTCGACTAGACATGGACACAGAGGGCGTCCTTCTCCTCACAAACGACGGTGACCTCGCCCACAAGCTCACGCACCCCTCCATGCATGTCCCAAAGCGGTACATGGTGAAGGTCTGGCGAGCGCCTGACGAGAAGACACTCAATCGATTGAGGAGCGGCATTCGGCTTGAAGACGGTCGCACCTCTCCGTGTAAGATTCGCGTCGTCGAGAAGACCGACAGCGGCAACGCCTGGCTCGAAGTGACCGTAACTGAGGGCCGCAACCGCCTAATTAGACGGATGCTCGAGCATGTAAACCACCCAGTCTCCAAGCTGCGCCGGGAGAGCTTCGCCACCATCTCAGCCCGGAACTGTGAGCGCGGCCACGTACGCAAGCTCACCGGCGAAGAGCTGCGTCGCCTCAGAGAGATTGCCGAGGGGGTTGACCCCAAGCGCGCTGGCCAGAACACGCGCTACAAGAAGGGCTATGCGAAGCCCAAGCCGAAGAACACAACGGGAACGCGGAAACGACGGACCCTCAACAAGCGACGAAAGTAGAGTCACAGCAGGTCGATCACAGCCCCCCCGCTGGCCACCTTTCTCTTATCTGTCACACGCACGGCATGAAGCCTTCCTTTCCGGCTGTTAGTGGCGGGCAAAACTGGAGTATAGCTATGCGTATCGCTACAATTCTTGCACTCACTGCCTGTAGTCCGGCCACTAAAGATGAAATCTTGATGAGTCCACAGTGGGACATCAGCGACGACACCGGGACCACAAATGAAGAGGCTGACGCTGATGCTGACGCTGATGCCGACGCAGACAGCGACTCAGACGCAGACAGCGACTCAGACGCAGACAGCGACTCAGACGCAGACAGCGACTCAGACGCAGACAGCGACTCAGACGCAGACAGCGACTCAGACGCGGACGCCGACGGCACCGAGACTGATGACGGATCAGATGCGGAGTCAGTTGACGGCGAGGTGGTTGATGACTGCTCGAGTGGACTAAACGACAGTCTCGACGACGCCAGCACACTCACACTGGATGGCGCTCACACCACATTCGAGGGACTCGAGCTGTGCGCATCTGACATGGACTTCTATGCCTTCGAGATCCCCGCGGGCACCTGGTTGAGCTTCTCAGTCGAGATCTCTGGGTCCGGTGGCGGCACCTCCGATATCGACCTGTATGAGGTTGAGCACCCAGACTACCCCGTCGATGCCGATATCGACTGGATCGATGAATCCGGTAGCCTCGACATTCTCAGCTATTCCTCAAAGTCTACAGACTACGAGCGGCTCGCCTGGTACAACCCCGGCCCAACAACCAGGACCCATCACGTGGTGGTCTACCCATACGATGGGGCCCACACCGACTACGACCTCAGAATCCGGACCAGCGACTGGCACGATGACCGCGACTGTGACGACGTGTACGCTGACAGCGACGAGTCTGGCCCCTGCAACCGCATCATGCAGTTTCCAAACGCTGTCGACTCAGACCAGGGCTACCTGGTCACTCACGAGCAACACTACTCCAACCTTCGTCGCGAAATCGCCTACCTCGTCCAGTGGGCAACAGCCCAGGTCGAGTCCGAGTTTTCAGGGACCAGTCCGCTGGCCCTCATGGACATGGGCCAAGCTGATGGCGATACTCCAGGAAGGCTCGATGACTCCCTCCGTCACCCCGAGGGTACACACGTCAACGGCAACGATCTCGACATCGCCTACTACCAGACTGGCGACGACAACATGGGCCGCGCAGTCTGCGACAACGATGGCTACAACTGCACGGGCGATGCCTACCTGCTCGATGCAGAGCGCACGGCATACTTCATGGCCATGCTGATGCGCTCACCCTATGTCCGCGTAATTGGCGTAGACACCGTCATCGCCGAGGATGTCTTGGATGCGGCCGAGGATCTCTTGAGCGACGGAAAGCTCAACAGCTCCGATGTCTCCAATCTGGGCTTTTATATGGCCTACGATACCGACTCATGGCCGTTCCACCACCACCACATGCACTTCTCATGGGAATGGGAAGATGGGCACAGTGGCTTGGATATGTTGGACTGGGATGGCCCGAGCGGCTGTGGGGATGCACTCAGTGGTGAGGTACCAACAAAGCCTATGCCGAGTCTCTAAGGATCGATATAGCCGAGACTTCGTGCAGCATCTGTTGTGGCGGCTGAGGCCTCCTTTAGCGCTGGAATTTGTTCGAGTAGTTCCTGGGCCTCCGGCAGTGGCTTGCCTTCAGCAAATGTCCCGCGACCTGGACGACTGACCCAGCGGCCACCAGCCGTGATGACAACCGCATCGCGGCCGGACAGGCCCGACGGACTACACCCCTGGGCACAGTCCGACTCACACATCCCGCTCTGGGCCAAGACATACTCTCGGCGCTTGAGCGTCTCTCCCTTCAGCAAGGCCGGGATATCAACGAGCCCTGTGAGCGCCTCTGACACAATGGGTGTGATCCCAGGAGACCACCGCACAAGCGGCACGCGGAGCACGTGGTCTGAGATCGATCGCTCATGCTGATATCCACAGCGCTCCTCATCGAGAACCTCACCGTGGTCTGCGGTCACGACAATCGTGGCACCGCGCTTTCTCAGCAGCGTGATCAGCGGCGTCAAGGCAGCGTCAGCTCGGCTCACTTCCTGCCCGTAGCGAGCCCGCTCAGTGGCTCCCGTTCCCTCATAGGGACCGTGCGGCTCATACACGTGTACCCAGAGCAAGGATGGCTTGTCCTTCGGTAGCCAGGCCATCGCCGCATCAATCGCAGTCGCGCCGGGACGCTCTCCTGCTGCTGGGCCCTCAAAGACATCCCAACCGCGAGCCAGCGCTCCCTCTGGACCCGCTGGGTAGGCACTCACGAACGCACCTGAAGACCAGTCGGAGAATTGATCGGGTAAGACCTCGACATCCCCACGAAGGGTATAGCCATGGTGATTATTGGCCTCCACGCCGTGCTCCCATGGGTACAACCCAGTGAGCATGGTGGCGTGAGCGGGTGTGGTGAGCCCCATCGGAGAGTAAGCCTTGTCATACCGCTCGCCTTCTTCAGCCAGCGCCCAAATGGTCGGCGTAAGCTCCGCCGAGAGATGATCAGCACGCCAGGTGTCGATGGTGATCAGCGCCACCACCGGAGCTGAAACAGCTACTTCGCCCTCATCCAAAAGATCAGGGGCCGGAGAGAGTCCGCATGCCAAGAACCACAAAATCATCTCAGTATCCTATCGTAGTCGAGAGACCCCTGACTGCACGGACGACGATGAACATTGAGTTCTCCAACACCGCTGGTGTGCGCGACATACCAGTACTGGACACCCACCACCAGTCAAACGTGCCTGGGCTCTTTATTGTGGGTGATCTGGCCGACGCACCGATCATCAAGGTGGCACTCAAGCAGGGGTATGAAGTCGCGGAGCATGTGGCTGCGACACTCCCTGACTCAGAGAGGACGCTCGACTACCAGGTCGTCATCATCGGGGCCGGGCCTGCTGGAGTTGGCGCCGCCACAGCACTCAAGGCTCAGGGCATCAACTACGTCGTCTTTGAACGCGACTCGCCCTTCTCGACCATCGGTAGCTTTCCTCGCGGAAAGATGATGTACATGGATGGAGCAGCCAGCGACAACCCCACACACCTTCCCCTGAGCGACTCAACCAAAGAAGACCTTGTCGATACCTGGCTACAGGCCCTCCAGACCGATGCTCTCAATATCGAGCAGCCCATAGAAGTCCTGAGCGCTGAGCGGAAACACGGAATGTTCTCCATACAGGTGCGTGGGGCCAACAATGAGCTCAGTCGGGTGACCGCTTCTCGAATAATTTTGGCCGCAGGCAAGCGCGGCCAGAGCAACAAGCTCGGGATCGACGGCGAAGATCAAGACCATGTTCAGCACGTCTTGCTAGACCCTTCAGCTCACAGTGATCAGGACGTGCTCGTCATCGGTGGTGGTGACACTGCGGTCGAGACGGCCGTCGCCCTCGCAGATGCTGGCGCCACAGTGGTCTTGAGCTACCGCGGCAAGGCTCTGCACCGATGTAAGCCAAGAAACAAAGACAACATCAAGCAGCGAATCCAGAGCGGCCATATCACAGTCCTCTTTGAGTCCCGGGTCACCGAGATTCGCTCCAAGAGCGCGATGGTACGACTGAGCGACAACAGTGAAGCGGAGGTCTCAGCGGATCAGATCTTCACAATGATTGGCACCCAGATGCCGCTGGCATTCCTCAAGCGAATGGGCGTACGCATGCGCGGGGACCTGAGTCTCAAGAGCGCGCTGTGGTCTGCCATCTTCATGCTTGTCGTGTACGCTTTTTACTGCCTCAAATATCAGAAGACCTTCTACCCATTCGGCCCAGGCCAGCCCCTCGGCTTCCTCCATGACTACCTCAAGGTAGATCTCGGGTTTCGATCCGTAGACGCCAGCTTCTGGGGCACCACAATCTATGCACTGGTCATTCTGGTATTTGGGGTGCGGGCTATTCAGCGCTACCGGAGCCCTGTACAGACTCGCCGATACCTCTCTCTGATCGGATTCCAGTGGGTATTTTTATTCGGTATTCCCGAGCTCCTGGCGCCGCTGATTATTGACCGTCCGTGGAAAATCTATGCTGTGACAGTGCCCTGGCCCCTCAGCACCTGGTCGCTCATTGATGCACCCAGCTGGGCAGACGGCAACACAACCACTGCCATCCTCTGGATAGCAGCCGGTGCAGTATCGTCGTTTGTTCTCATTCCGCTCTATGTTCGAAAGAATGGTGAGCGCTTCTGTAGCTATCTGTGTGGCTGTGGTGGACTGGCAGAGACCCTCGGCGACTTCTGGCGTGACCTGGCGCCACGCGGACGGTCAGCAAAAGATGCGGAGGTATTCGGGAGAATTATCTTTCTCTTGGCCATCCCTGTGACTCTCTTGGTGCTCAACGACGCCTGGGCTTTCTTCGCCAAAGATGCGCTGTACAGCACAAAGGCCTTCGCCCAGCACTGGTACGGGCTCATGGTGGACTTCTGGCTCGCCAGCATCATCGGCGTTGCCCTCTACCCCTACCTGGGCAATCGTGTGTGGTGTCGCTTCTTCTGCCCACTGCGCGCCTACATGGAGGCCATTGCAGCCCGCTTCTCTCGCCTGAGTATCAGATCAGATGACCGCTGTATTAGCTGCGGTGAATGTACCCGCTACTGTCAGATGGGAATCGCAGTCGAGACCTTTGCACAGAAGCAAATCGATCTAAACAACACCAACTCGAGCTGTATTCAGTGCGGCATCTGCGTCGAGGTCTGCCCGATGGATGTCCTCACCGTTGGCCAGGCAGGACAAGCCGTTTCTGTCAGTCCTTCGGCACTCAACGTGCCGCGTGCGACCTGGGAGATGTAGGCCCATCCAGCCTTCAAGAATTGCCAAACTCAGCATCATTGGATAACCGTCCGGGCTCTTGTTCCCGGATTCCTTTTAATGCAGCTTTATAGCGACACTCTGCTGAATGAACTCGCTGAGCAGCAAGCAAGCTCCGATTGTATCCTCGGACAGATGGCTGGAGGAGCAGAGCGGCAGGTGCTTGAGCACCTCGGCAGGCTCTTCGATAAAGTGGCAAGCCCAGTACAAGATCGCTGGGTAGAGTCACTCCGGTCCACCGACAACAGACGGTTCTTCCAGGGTTTTGGCGAGGCGGTCTCCGCGGCATTTCTGGTTCGTTCAGGCTGGGAGGTCGTCGACGTCTGTAGCCCGATGCCCTGCCTAATCATGCGACACCCAGATGGCCGTGAGCTCAGGGTAGTCACACTCGCCTTCCTCAAGACACCTGTCACACCCGCCGAGCAGGAAGCAAAAGAGCTTCTCGCGCGTGTCGTGAACCGAGCGGACTCAGACCACAGAATCACCATCCTCGTCAAGAAGTGGAATACGCACAAATTCGACCCAGAGCCAATTCGGCGTTGTGTGGACATCTGGCTCACTGCTATTCGAAAAGGTGAATGGCAGGGCAAGTATGCCACCTATGAAGATGACTACATTCATCTCGAGTTTGCGCTGACTGATGAGCCGACACAGCCAGGCCAGGGCTCTGTTGCATTCCTGCTGGCCCCATCCAATGGCCTCCACACCATGGAAGTTGTCGAGGGCCGCCTGGTCTACGAATTGGACAACCTGTTCAGCAAGGCGCCAGATGGCACAAACATCCTCGTCAGCATGGCGACCAATACAGCCTGGGGCCTTCCTCCCGGGTTGATTCGAAGCATGTTCTATGGTCGCCCAGTCTGGTCAGTCGCTGACGGACACCATGAGAACAGGAAGTATGGCTTCAAGCTCGGTGATGAGCCCGCCCTCTTCCAGGTCGAGCGCTACAAGGGACTCGGTGGTGCGCTGGTGATTGATCGGCCAGAAGGGCGTGGACCGTGTGGACGCGCCTACCTAAACCCTTGGTCCAACACCGGACTGTCGACTGAAGACCTCAGCTGTGCAAGCTTTGCCCACCAAAGGGCTGAAGAGGACGGCTATCGGGTCATGGGCTGGGCTCAAGGCTGAGCCGACACTTGTGCGCCGCGCGCCTGTCTCCACGCACGCATGAAGTTACCGCCGCGCACACCTGAGACCTGCTCTTCAGTCCAGCCTCGGCGTCTCAACTCGTCCCAGAGTGCAGGAACCTTCGATGCGTCCTCCAGACCTGTGGGTTTCTTGATGTAGCCATCAAAGTCGCTGCCCAGCGCGACGACCTGGTGTCCGCCAATCTTCGCAAGGTGATCAGCATGATCTGCCACCTGAGAAACATCAGCACCTGTACCAACAAATGTGGCGTGAAAATTGAGGCCAATCACACCTCCAGTCGCAGCAATACATCGAATCTCTTCATCTGTGAGGTTTCGTGAGTGGCCACGCAGAACATGAGCGTTGGAGTGACTAGCGATCACTGGCTGTGGACTCGACTTACAGACCTCCATTGTTGTCTGACGACTCGCATGAGAGACATCAAGTATCACCCGCTTTTCCCGGGCGAGCTTGACCAGCGCCAATCCCTCTGCCGTCAGCCCAGCGCCCCCATCGCCCGACGAGCCTGCGAATCTATTTGAGAAGCTCCACGTCAGCCCAATCAACCTCAAGCCACGATCATAGAACTGACCAAAGACCTCTGCCCAGTCTGTGCCTGTACCCAGCCCATGAGCGCCCTCCATACTCAGCAGCAGAGCAAGCTTCCCCTCACTCACTGCCGCGACCGCAGCCCCAGGCTCGCGCGCGAGAACAACACCCTCGTCACGGGCAACCTCACGCTCCATGACCGCAAGAAGATCAAAGGCTCTCTGCTTGTGATCACCCTTACGTGGAGGCCAGAGCACCTCGACAGCGATGTTCGTACCTGCAGCTTGAAGGTGGGCCTTGGACGCCTCGAGCCCCGCAGGAGCATCGAGGTGCAAACCCTTGGTCAACAACTGTGTGGGGGTATCCAGGTGCAGATCAACCTGAAGATCGGGGGACTGCGCCAGAGCACTGGCCATAAATAGGGTCAAAATCATAATGTCAGGCACCGTGGCAGATGGGACCAACCCACGGTAAGAAGCAGCGTACTCGGAGGCAACCCATGTTGATGCTACTCCTCACTGCGCTCACCGCGCAGGCTGCGACCGTTCGCGCGTCGTCGACCCACAAAGACTCAGATGCCACATATACGGCATCTCGGGCTGTCGATGGCTCATTTCAGACAAGCTGGGCTGAGTCCACACCGGGCACTGCTTCTGGCGAGTGGCTCGAATTGGACATGGGACGTTCGACACAGATCGACAATGTCGCCCTGTGGCCAGGAAACCTCGCCAAGGGAAGTCGAACCTTCAGAGAGTATTCCAGGCCTCGCACCATACAGATCATGATCGATGGAAAACCACACGGTGCCAAGATTATTCTTGCAGACAAGATGCATCGAAAGATCATCAAGGTGGGCGCCCGCGGACGAAAGGTGAGGGTCGCCATTGAGGATGCGTATGAGGGGATCGTCTTCACCGACACTCACATTGCAGAGCTGGCCATCAACTTCCCGACCGGCCCCCTCACCCGCTATGACAACTGGCTTCAGTCATCTGATGCCAAGCGTCGGCACGCGAAATTCATTGAGAAGCTTGAGGACTCCTTCGCACGGCAGAAAGCTGCGGAATTTGGTGACAAGGAGGCCCTCCAATTCATGATTGATTCCGTCGCACACGGACCACCCTACGCGACATCCCGTGTCTCATCGCTGGTCGGTGTTGGCTACCGCGCACAGGCCGCGCCCTCGAGCGCTAAGGCCATGAAGGCCCTGCGACTCCTCAAGGACGCCAACGCCATCCCCGCATTCGAGATGGCTGCACTGCGGGCAACCGGGGATCTGGAGAGCGAAGCCACTCAGACGGCCGAAATCCTGCGCGCACATCAAGACATGATCGGCAACCAGCACAACAATGTTCCTTTCTGGGGAGAGACTGGCTGGAACCTCGGTGCCTTCAAGAGCTTTGGAGAGCCTATGGGCATGTCCATGGACTCCGCAGGAAACATGTACATTGCTGATATTGGCAACAACCGAGTCCAGCGCTTCACGCTTCAAGGACGCGCCGACAAGCAGTGGGGCCCCGGTGCAGATCTCTCTGACGCATGGTTTGGTGAGGGACGAGCTTGGTATGCATCCGGTGCTAAAGCTGGAACTGGTATCGGGGAGTTTCAGAACCCACTCGATGTCGCTCTCGTCCCCGGCAAGGAGGGCACCAGCTTCGCCGTTCTTGATGCCGCCAACAGAGTACAGGTCTTCGATCACGAAGGTCGCCCGGTACGCTCTTGGACGGTATCGGCCACCAAGCAGGCACGCCCAGGCCTGGGCGGCGAGGGCTACCTCGTCTATCTTCCCAAAGCCAAGGCGCTCCTGGCGGTCATTCAGAATCAAGCTCGACTTCACGGGCTCAACGGTGAAGAACTCGGAGCCTTCTCGATCGAAGATGGCGTACCTCGAGCCGTCCTCGCCGACCCCCGCGGGCACATCCTCCTCGGCTATCGCGACCAAGTCGTCCGGTATCACACTGAAGGCTACCGCTTCGGTACGGTCATCACCGCTGACCAGATTGGCGTCGGTCATGAAGACATCGGCATGGCGGTCGACGAAAAGCGTAAACTCTGGATCATGACCGACAACGGTACGGTCACTAAGTTCAAGAAGCCCGGTGTCGTAGACTTCAGCGTCAAGGCCGTTGACCGGCCACTGAAGGGTCCACGCATTGCCATAAAGGAGGGCATGCTCTTTGTTCTCTCGGACGACAGAATCGAGCAGATTGATGTCCTCCAGGCAGTCCTGGATGCCTCACAGCCCACCGAGAACTAGCGTGCTGCCGCTGCTGCTCTGGGCATGTTCACTGGGGGCTCCTGAGCCTGCAGTAGAGCAAGCCCCGAAGAAGGCTGAACTGAGCCTCCCCAGCCCAACTGGACCCGGTGAGGCCAGGATCCTCACCGCAGGCCTCACCGGGTCAGCCAAGCTCATCGAAGCAGAGCAGCTACTCGAGCAAGTGGTCAGGGCTCATACATCAAACCCCGAGAACCCCTGGGCAATCGGACATGGCCTCGTCGCGCTCGGGCCTGGGCTGATGCTGAGCAACCAAGAGTCAGCAGTTGATTGGCTGTTCTCAAGCTACGCAGAGCGCTTCCCCGTGGGCGACTCCTGGCTCGTCCGCTTTCCTGAGAGCAAGGGAAAGATACGCATCGAGCCCCACCCCAACCTGATCCTCAAGGCACTCGCTGATGCCGGCGTCGACCCTGCTCGGGCTGTGACGGTCCAAGGGCAGAGCCATACAGTCGGCGACCTGTATCGAGGAGCACTCGCCGAGACACACTTCGACAAGCGCAGCGGAGAGCGCTCCTTTCCCAGTACAAATGAGCTGCCATGGACGCTCTCAGGCATCGCAAGCTGGTCGAGCGAAGGCACGGAGTGGACAGATCAGGCCGGCCGAAAAACCAGCCTAAACGATCTCACTGACCATGCCTGGATGCGGCTCTCGACGGAGACCAACTTTCTCTCAACCGCAATGGCCAAGGGCGAGTCTTTCAGTAAACGTGGACAAGGAATCTTCACGTTTACCTGCGGCGGGGCTCACCTCATCCAAGGGGTCTCACATGCCCGAACCTTGGGCTTCGGGCACAAGTCGATGGATGGGCCTTTTAGTCACCAACTCAAGCTGCTCGCCTTTCGCTTCCCAATCGAGATGGCACAGATTGATAATGGTCGAAAGACACACCCGCAGTTCCGGGACCAGTTGCTGGTACAGAGACTCAAGCTGGCCGGGCACACACTCGAGACTTTTGCGCGTCTAGCGGCATCCAGTCACCAGAGCGCCCCGACTGCAGCAGACCTAAAAGCCTACGCTGACGAGGTGGCTGAGAGCGTCGACCTGCTCAAGAGTGCCGGCGTATTCAAGCGGCTCAATGAGTTCCAGGCATCAAATGAGCAACTGTACCTGGACATTGTTGGGGACAGCGCACATGCCCTCAGAGGTATACGAATCGCTACGGGCGGGGCACCAGTATACTACTGAGTAGACTGCTCCCGGTCTGCCCGGACAGACATGATCATCTCACTGACTGCAGCTAACTGACGCTCCGTCCAAACCCTGAAGAACGGTATGTCCGCTCCCGGGCGACCAGCGGCCAGAGCGAGTGACACTTGACGTGCTGCTCTGCGCTCTGGTTCCCACTCAGCAATCTTGGCAATCGAAGCCAGCACATCCATAGCGAGCGTCCAGGTCGCACGGGCGTGACCGTCAAATGCTGCGTTTGTAGCGGTGACCACCTGATCAGCGACACGCTTTCGCTTTTCATCATCGTTTATCGCTATCTGGCTGGTAAGCGCACCCATCACCTCATCCACTGCAGGACCGCTGATGCGTTCCTCCAGGTTGAAGACGATACGGTGTGGCCCCTCGAGTAGGGCTTCCATGTCATGCAGCGCTGCTGAGTCCAGCTCCGTCTCTTGTCCCTGGAGGGGATTGAGCATCCGAGCCGCATTCTTGAGCCCTTCATCAACCGACGAGAGCATGTGGCCCCAGCCATGCGGCTGACCCGCGCCACCCTCAGTGAAGGCCCGCTCTGCAAAGTGGAGAGCCACATGAAACGGAACCTCAACGAGGTTGTGATCACGACGTGCATTGTCGATGATGTCTCTGGCCTTTGATCTGCCGACATGGGCATGGTCGGCATCCTGATAGCCCTGACCTGCACCAGCAACACCCGCGCAGACACAGGCGTTGTCTTTACCGTAGGCAACCATAATGTATGGGAAGTAGCCGTCACCTTGAGGCAACCCAATGAGGCCGACGGGTGCTGGAATCTCACGAACCTCTGTACCCATGCTCCAGCCCGCAGCCGCCTTTGGCTGTTCAGGAACCTCATGACCCGAAGACCGCAGCGAGTGTAGAGCCCGGGCCGCCGCCTTGCGTGTGAGCTTATCTGAAGCACTCTTCGCTTCGTTGAGGGCGCCCACCAGAGCCATTCTGCGTGCAGCCTCGACCGCCACCAGAGCCTCTTCCTGGGTGAGCGCATCAACACTGGCCGAGCCATCGATAAGCCAAGCTGCCGATGACTGGGTCTTATCTTCTGCCTGAATCGCCTCAAGCAGCGCCATCACAGCAGCAAGGTCCACCTTGCTCATTGCCCGCGGCCCCGAGTGATGACCTGATTGACTGTGATGGCCGCCATGTTGACCACATCATCAACCGTAGCGCCCAGTGCAAGCGCATTGACTGGATGCGGCAGTCCCACAAGAATCGGCCCAACTGCGGACGCACCGCCGAGCTCACGAAGCAGCTTGTAGGCAATATTGCCTGCCGCAAGATTCGGGAAAATCAGCACGTTAGCATCGCCCGCAATTTGACTGAACGGAAAGACTGAATCAGCGCGCTGACTGTTTACCGCTGTATCCGCCTGCATCTCGCCATCGACGATCAACTCTGGATCCGTGGCCCGGAGAATCGAGACAGCGTGCCTGACCTTGTCCACATCTGGGTACCCGCGGTCCTCACCGAAGTCGGAGTAGGACAGCATTGCAACCCGTGGGTTGTCGCCGAACTGCCGAGCGACTGTGGCCGTATTCTGAGCAATCTGCGCAAGAGTGGCAGCATCCGGGTCTACATTCACCGTGCAGTCGCCAAAGTAGAATCTCCGACCCTTGAACAGCATCAAGTAGACACCGCTAATCGTCGAGACATTCTTGTCCTTACCCAGGACCTGTAGTGCTGGCCGAATCGTGTTCGCATAAGGGGTGGAGAGCCCCCCAAGCAGACCGTCAGCGTCTCCTTGCTTGACCATCATCATCCCGTAGGTCGTGCGGTTTCGGAGCGCCTGTCGCGCCGCGGGTAGAGTCATCCCCTTCCGCTGCCGCGCCTCCCAAAGCGATGTCGCGTAGCCATCAAAGGTGTCGTCCTCAGCTTGCTCCACAATGTCAACACCCGTCAGGTCCACATTCGCTTGCTCGGCACGATTCAAGATCTTCCACTCATGGCCAACCAAGACTGGCTGACAGATTCTTTCATCGACCAAGATCTGGGCCGCCCGAAGAATCTTTAGGTTGGCACCTTCTGGAAAGACAATCCGAGCATTCTGGCCTTGAGCGCGATTAATTAGGGGTCGAATGACCTCCTTAGAGCGCTCAAGCATACCCTCGAGGCGTCCTCGGTAGCCCTCCATGTCCGCTATCGGCTTGCGAGCCACACCGCTGTCCGCAGCGGCAGCGGCCACAGCCGGAGCCACCCAAAGTAGAACACGTGGGTCGAAGGGCTTGGGAATCAGATAGTCAGGGCCAAACTCAAGCGCCTCGAGCCCATAGGCGGTCAAGACGCTATCTGGAACATCGGTCCGAGCGAGATCGGCCAGGGCGTGAACTCCAGCCACCTTCATCTCTTCCGTGATCTTACGCGCCCGACAATCGAGAGCGCCCCTGAAGATAAACGGGAACCCAAGGACATTATTGACCTGGTTTGGGAAGTCAGATCGGCCTGTCGCAACAATGGCATCAGGCACTGCAGCCTTAGCCTCGTCGGGAGTAATCTCAGGGTCAGGGTTAGCCATCGCAAAGATGATGGGCCGAGCGTTCATCGCCTTGATCATCTCTCCCTTCAGTAGTCCTCCGACCGAGAGACCCAAGAAAACATCCTTGCCGACCAGTGACTCCGCCAGATTCAAGCGCGGACCAGGCTGAGCCCACTCCTTCTTGACGTCTGAGAGGTCTTCTCGCTCTGAGGCAATCAGACCCTTGGAGTCGCACATGAAGATGTTCTCTTTGTTCACACCGAGGAGAATGACCAGACGTGCTGTAGCCACAGCGGCTGCGCCCGCACCTGAGAACACAATGGTGATGTCCTCGAGCTTCCTGTCAGTGATCTCGCAGGCATTCAAGAGTGCTGCAGCAGCAATCATTGCGGTGCCGTGCTGATCATCATGAAACACAGGAATGTCCAGCTCAGCCTGAAGCCTGCGCTCAATCTCAAAGCACTCAGGTGCGCGAATGTCCTCAAGGTTGATGCCGCCGAAAGTCGGAGCAATGGCCCGAACAGCATCAATGAACTTGTCCACATCAGTCTCATCCACCTCGATATCGAACACATCGATATCGGCGAACTTCTTGAATAGATTGGCCTTGCCCTCCATGACTGGCTTTCCAGCAAGCGCACCGATGTTGCCGAGACCGAGTACAGCCGTGCCGTTGGTGATGACAGCGACCAAGTTACCCTTGGCGGTGTAGTCGTAGGCGAGCTCAGGATCCTTGTTGATGTCTCGACAAGGCTCAGCAACACCCGGGGTATACGCCAGAGAGAGATCCCGCTGCGTCAACAGCGGCTTGGTGGCGGTTACCTCAATCTTACCCTTCCGTCCTCGGGAATGGTACTCCAGCGCTTCTTCACGATTCTTGCTCATATTCACCCCCCACAAGGGTTGGATATTTGTTCCTATAGACCCCGCCCCAGTCAACCAACCGGGAAGGATGCGGCCCCCGAAGGGGCCGGTTCGAGAACCCCATAAGCCGAGTTTTGTTCTCAAGCCCGGTCTCCCTGACTTGAGCGACGATCATTCATCTAGGCCCACCGTTACCAGTGGGCTCAAGCAGCACACCCGAAGGCTTCGGGCGGGTCACCCTCAAACGCCTCTCTATTCGGCCTTGCTCCGGATGGGGTTTACCTGGCCGACTCCGTCACCGAAGTCGCCGGTGCGCTCTTACCGCACCCTTTCAGCCTTACCGTGCCTCCGAAAAAGCACCCGACCCTCTCTACACCACGACCCATGGGTTGAGTGCAGAGCATGGCCGGACCCGTAGGTGGCGGTCTACTCTCTGTTGCACTTGCCTTCAGGTCACCCCGACTGGCCGTTAACCAGCATCCTGCCCTATGGAGCTCGGACTTTCCTCCCGTCGTTAAGACGACCGGCGATCGTCAGTTGTTCTCGAACACTTAGAGGCTATTCTCCCGCCCCGTCCGAGGCCAATTCTGTATCCTCTTGTTCAGGCTCAGGAAGCAACCAACGGCTGCACCCACGACAGGTGTGGACCCGACGACCGCTCGAGACTTCGAGTCTCATCTGATCCTGAACGACCACATGACAGGATCTGCAGAATTTTCCTTTGAGCTCTGAGACCGGGGCCAATTTTCGTTCACGAAAGCCCGTGTAGCGTTTCTCGAGATCCCGATTGAGCTCGGCTGCTGCCGCCTGACGGGTCGGCCACAAAGTCTCAATCTGTGTACGAATCTGACGCCCCTCAGAGACCCACTCGGTGTGTGCGCTCTCCTTATCCTCACGTGCCTGGGCGCGATCAGACTCGAGTGTTTCCGTGTGAGCCTGCAGCACCTCACGGCCCTCCATCTCGGCAAGAAGGTCACCCTCGAGGCGATCAACGTGTGCCTTGCACTGCTCAAGCTGCTTCTCGACAGTCACAAAATCTACGGCCTGATGACCATCGAGCAGCTTTGCCGTGCGCTTGGTCCGCATCAGATACTTGTCGAGCTCGACCTGGATTGCAGCCTCACGAGACTCTGTCTCACTCACTTTATCTGCAGTGGTCTCCAGCTGAGCTGAGAGTTCTTCTATGTGGGCTTCAAGATCTGTAACGACAGACTTCAAAGAAGCGGCTCGCTCCCTCGCCTGATCAACCTCTGAGTCGAGGCTCCACAAGCGAGCGATGAGTTGAATATCAGGATGCAAAAAATGACTCCAATAGAGGGTGGGCCTACCAGGGCTCGAACCTGGGACACTCCGGTTATGAGCCGGGCGCTCTGACCAACTGAGCTATAGGCCCTCAGTGGGTACACTGATAACGCTTTTAGATGCCATATACGAGCGGAAGCGCCGCGGATTTACCGACAACGACAAAGCGGGACATCTCCAATGAAATGTCCCGCTCATGGCGCCCGAGAGGGCGTACGACCACAGTCTGAACTGGGTCTGAGTCTTTAGTTCTCGATGAAGGCCGAGAGTCGCTTGCTGCGAGACGGGTGACGGAGCTTGCGCAGCGCCTTCGCCTCGATCTGACGAATACGCTCGCGAGTGACATCAAAGTCCTGACCAACCTCTTCGAGAGTGTGGTCAGAGTGTTCACCGATTCCAAAGCGCATCCGAAGAACCCGCTCTTCGCGCGGTGTCAGCGTAGCCAACACCTTGTGCGCTGTATCTTCGAGGCTGTGGTTGACTGCGTTCTCAGTCGGAAGCGCAATGTTCTGGTCCTCGATGAAGTCACCAAGATGGCTGTCGTCTTCTTCACCGATTGGTGTCTCGAGACTGATGGGCTCCTTGGCAATCTTCTGAATCTTCCGCACCTTCTCCACAGGGATGTGCATCTTCTCAGCAATCTCCTCGGGAAGAGGCTCGCGACCCATCTCTTGAATGAGGTGACGCTGAGTGCGCACAAGCTTGTTGATCGTCTCAATCATGTGCACTGGGATGCGAATTGTACGGGCCTGGTCAGCGATTGCTCGCGTAATGGCCTGACGAATCCACCATGTAGCGTAGGTCGAGAACTTGTAGCCTCGACGGTACTCGAACTTCTCGACGGCCTTCATCAGACCGATGTTGCCTTCCTGAATCAGGTCCAGGAACTGCAGTCCGCGGTTGGTGTACTTCTTGGCAATGCTGACCACCAGTCGGAGGTTGGCCTCGACCAACTCGCACTTGGCTTGCTCTGCAATGGCTGTTCCGCGTCGTACATCCCGGGACAGGTCCCGAAGAAGCTCACGCTCTACACCAATGTACTCCTCAACCTTACGAATGCGGCGAAGCTCCCGGCGCACTCTGCTGTCAAAGTCAGCCCACATATCGACAGTGATACCGGTGTCGCTGACGACCTCCTCACCACCGCGGTCTGGTGTTCGCCGAACCTTGCGAATCATGCGCCGCAGGTCCTTGACCTCGACCTTCGCCTCACGAGCAACCACGGCAATGGCACGCTCGCAGCCTGAGACCTGGTCCCAAGCTTGCTGAATCTCTTTACATACCTGTGCCATGACAGCGTTCGGAATCTCGATGGTTCCCATCTTCTTGAGCATGCGGACATCAACCTCATCGAGAGACTCTTGATGCTCACGCTGACGCTTCTTGCTCTTGGCGCGACGCAGCTCCTTGAGCACGCCGCCGCGCTCCTCTGCGAGCGTCAGGATGCCTTCGAGGACACCCTCGAGACTCTTTCCTTCTGAACTCTTGGTCCGCCGTGGCCGCTTTCCGCCACGAATGGCTTTTTCACAGCGCTCTTCTTCAGCATCAATAAGTCTGGTCAGAATGCGCAGGGTGACCGCTGAGGTCAGCACAGCACCATCGACAATGTTCTCACCCTCCTCGATTCGCTTAGCGATCTCGATCTCGCCCTCGCGAGAGAGAAGAGGAACGGTGCCCATCTTACGAAGGTAGACACGAACAGGGTCACTGCTGCGCGTGGCTGCAGCCTTCTTGTCCGCTGCCGCATCCTGAGGCATTGCACCCTTCTTCCGTGCTGCCTTGACCTTGTTGACAACTTCGACGTCTGCCTTGTTGAACATAATCATCACGTCGTCCAGCTGGTCGGCGGACACAAGATGAGTAGGCAGCACATTGTTCATCTCTTCGTAAGTCACGTAGCCACGCTCCTTACCCACAGAGATGAGTCCTTGGATTTCTTTCAGGTCTTTATCTTTCATCTTCGTCGAACCTCTACAGCAAAAAAACTACACGGCGGGGAGAGCTGGCCTGACACAAGTCAGTCCGGAGGGGGCAACATCAACTTCAGCACAAACAAAACTAAACAGGTACGACCAACGAGATTCACGTCGTTCGAGTCTCAAACAACTTCGGAGCACTTGGCTACCGAGCGAAACGTCTTCTGATCGCATCTTTCCTCTGTTGGAGGGCTTGTCGATTTCTCAACAAGACAAAATAGCTTGACTCGTCATCAGAAATGTTGCAAGTCGCAATTGTCGTATCTAAGGTCCGGAGGGCCTCGTCAATGTGGCGAATCTCCAGCGTATCCAGGTTCTGTTTCGCGGCATTAACGGCTTTGTCGGCCGGTATTAGAGATTCAAGGCTCGCCGCAGCCAGCAAGACTGAGCGCAAATCCTCGTCTTGAATAAAATCCAACACCTCTATCACTTGTTGGCCATCGAGAAGCAACGCAAAGGCCTGTTTGGCAGGACCATAATCGGTAATCATGCCCGGGTCTGGGTCTGCAATTGCAATTTCTGCAGCGACCAAGTCATTGTGATGAATAAGTAGCCAGAACAATTGATTCAGTGCCTTGCTGCCCCGCCAGTTGCGCCGCTGGACCGGGATCGTGTCCGGACTGGTAGAAGGTAATCGCGCCTTGCCTACCCACTCCGAAACCACACCCTCGGAGATACCCAAGGCGCTGCTCACACGACCAACCACGACTTGGCGTGCTGCCGATTCAAACAGTCTCATTGTGGGCGCGAGGTCTTCCACAGTCTTCTGCTTTCCTTGAGGGGACGACCCGTGCTGCTTTCGAGACCGCTCGAGCAGCAACTCAAAGAGCGACGTACTCCGCTCTAGGGCACCGGCGAACGCTTCAGCCCCGTGCTTCTGAATGAATTCATCAGGGTCCTTCGCTCCTTCAATCTCCAGGCGGTACGACTCAATGCCCGCCCTGACAAAGATGGGCATGCTCCTTACAGCCGCCCGGAGTCCAGCCTCGTCCGCATCAAAAAGCGCAATGACCTTCCGGGTCAGCGGACGGATGAGCTTGCTGTGCTCCTGAGTGAGCGCTGTTCCACAGGTCGCTACAGACTCCTCAAAGCCTGCCTGGTGAAGTGAGATCACGTCGAAGTACCCCTCAACAACCAACAAGCGGTCCTTGTTCTGTACTGACCGTCGCGCCTGATGGAGGCCATACAAGACCCGACCTTTCTTATAGATGTCGGTCTCGACAGAGTTGACGTACTTGGGAGCATCCACCTTTACCGCATCGGACGATCCAGCAACAGATTCGAGCACTCGCCCACCGAACGCCACAACTTTACCGC
>Ga0315315_10001915_pt1 | contig 19120 bp, 20 predicted proteins | sample M140m3416metaG_FD_203699 | JGI IMG/M metagenome (GOLD analysis project Ga0315315, IMG submission 203699) | Ammonia-oxidizing marine archaeal communities from Monterey Bay, California, United States - M1 40m 3416 | ecosystem: Environmental > Aquatic > Marine > Intertidal zone | place: USA... | reverse complement strand
ACAAAAAATCATTTTTCACTAAAAAAGGAGCACTTACCAAATTGATTTTTTTGGGATTTGTTTACTAAAAAATAGTATGAATTATGCTTTATAAAAAGTTTGCATTTTTTTTGTAAAAAATTATGTATTGGGCATATTTTTTTTTGATTTGCTCACGGCTGCTCACGACTTTTCAAAAAACAACATTTATGGTTTCATAATTTTTATTTTTTTTTTGACGTGTCTCACTATCAACAAACCATTGTTCATATGTATTTTTTTTGCGTCGTAAGAAGCAAAAAAAAGGAGCCAAAAGGAGCCAGATCATAAATGCAGTGAATTTAGCATACAAATGAAATATTTTTATCTAGTATTATGCTAATAAAAATATTTTATGGTAACTTATGCAGTGTTTCAACACTTAGTTGTTAAGAATAAACACACTTATTTATGCTAATAAAAAAACGATTTGCTCAATCTGGCTCCTTTTTTTTTAAAAAAAGTTTTTTTAATCAAAAAATATTTTCAACAAGCGACTTTTTAAAAATTGTTACCATAAAATTAAAGCATAATTTTTTAGTAAAAAGTTTTTTTTAGACCATTACCTAGGAATTTTAAAAGTTTAAAAAAAAAAAAAAAAACTTTTCTCGGATTTTTGATTTTGGACATTTTAAAAATGTCCAAAAACGACTTTTCGAAAAAACTTTTCAAAATTTTTTCTCAAACTTTTTTTTACAGTGTAACACAAAATATTTAATTATTGAAATTAAGATGATAATGCAAACGTTTTGTCTAAAAAAAGTTTGATGAATTTTTTTGTTCAAAAAAAAAAGTGAAAAAAACACGTTTTTTTTCACTTTTTTTAAAAATACATTTTTTTGTTATTTTAAATTTTCAATTGATTTTATCATGTCATTGTCATAAATAAATTTACCACTTGGTTTGTAAGAAGAAATTTTTTTGTAATTTTGTTCTTTTTTTTCTTTTTTTTCATTTGATTTTTTAGAAAGCAATTCATTAATATTAACAGGTTCTTTTTTTCTTCCAGACTTAACTATAACGTTACCAAACCCATCTATATTAACGCCAGTTTTCTTTTTATATTCTTGTCTTTCATAATACGGTATATAATGTCCCCAGGATATAAATAACATATTGGGGTGTGTATATTTTATTTTGAATCCATTTTCAATTAGTTTTTCAATAATATAATTGGTACAATTAACGATATTATATCTGGGTAATCCTAAAATAAATTCGGGTACAATGTAAACACAAAAACATTTGCTATTTCTCATTCTAGCAGTAGTTTTAATTTTTTTATGAATACGATTTAAGATTTTATCATAAACAAGTAATTTATGATCGTTCGTATATTTTTTATTTTTATATAGATCATCTAAATTTATTTTTTCGGCCATTAATTATGATTGATTTAGAAAAAAAAAATTTAAAAAAAAAATAAAAAAATAGTATAATGATTAAACATTTAATAATATCCGGAGGTGATCTTTCAGTATTTGCCATGTTAGGCGCATTAGATATTTTAATAGAAAAATATAATGAATATGATCCTGATAATATTGAAAATATTTATTCAGTCTCGGCAGGCAGTATGATAGGTTTATTAATATGTTTAAAAATTAGTTTTAAAACTATTAATAATTATTTTATTGAACGTCCGTGGAACAAATTAATAAATATTTCCACACAAGATATATTAAATATATTTGATACCAGAGGTATTTTAAATGTAGATTTTTTATATGAAACATATAAACCATTGTTAAAAATATGTAATTTTGATGAAACAATAACGTTTAAACAATTATATGACTATTCAAAAATCACATTAAATATATATTCTACTAAATATTCTAATTTAGAATTACATTGTTTTAATCATATTAATAATCCTAACACAAAAGTTATAGATGCTATATTCATGTCGTCAACAATTCCATTTATATTTAAACCTTTGAAACACGAAGGGGAGTATTATATTGATGGTGGATATAATTCTAACTTTCCAATACAATATTGTTTAAAAAATCATGATAATAAAGATGAAATTTTTGGAATAAATTCTATTAATCATGAAGACCCAACAGTTGTATCTGAAGAAGACAATGTATTATCATTTTATGGTAAATTATTTTATAAATTAGTATTGGATAGACGAAAAATGAATGAAATGAATAATGAAAAATATAAAAAATTATTATTAATTACAGATTATTTTTCAATAGAATCTTTTTTGGAATTAATTAATAATTCCGATAAAAGACAAGGAATTATTAATTCAGGAAAAAATAATACAAATACATTTTTATCATATTTAAATTAAAGAGTAGCTTTAATAAATGAATTTAAGTTTTCAAGTGTTGGTTCAGCCTCAAATTCAATAACTTCATTATCTCTGACTAAAATAATAGTAGGGTATCCATCTATTTTTTTATTATACATTTTTGAAAATTCTTCAATTTCTTTTTCTTGTTTATCACCATCATATTCAACAAACGTTACTGCAAATTTCTTTACAGGTCTTTTAATAACTTTATAATCATATTTATTTTTTAAAGTTTCCCAGTGTTTAATAACTTTTTTAGAATGTGGACACCATGTAGCATAAATAAAATATAATGTAGCATCATTTTCTGTTATTTCTTGGTTTGTAAATTCACGATTTTCAACAAATTTTGGATTAATTTTAGGAGCAACATATTTATTATATACAAATATAGCTGCGCCGATAAATATAGCTATGAGTACAATTATAATAATAAATTTTTTTTTTATTTTTGATCTAATACTACTTGTTATATTTTTTAAAACCATGTATATAAATTATAAAAATAAAAATATATAATTATTAAACGAATTTAAACTGTATATATTATTATTTATTAAAATGATACGTACACATAATGATAAATTGAAGAAGATAGAAATGGCTAAATATAAGACAGATGCGTTATATTATAAAAATTTATGGATTTTAAAATACAATTTAAATATAGGTAAAACGAGTGAAATAGATTTAAAAAAAAAATTAAAAGCAATATTGGTAAAAAAAAAAATATAATAATATATTAATGGTAAAGACAAGGAAAGTTACAAATAAAAAAAGAAAAAACACAAAAAGAAAAAAGAAAACAAGAAGATATAAATTAAATGATTATAAGAGTAGCGATGGTATGTTAACAAGTGTATGGGGACCAAGTTTATGGCATTTTTTACATACAATGTCATTTAATTATCCTGTACATCCTTCCGAAGAAGATAAAAAACATTATAGAGAATTTGTTATGTCACTTAAATACATATTACCATGTAAATATTGTCGTATTAATTTAAAAAAAAATTTGAAAGCCATACCATTAAATAAAAAAGCTTTAAAAAATAGAAATAATTTTTCAAAATGGATGTATTGTTTACATGAACATATTAATAAAATGTTAAATAAAAAATCAGGATTATCATATTGCGACGTTAGAGAAAGATATGAGAATTTTAGAGCAAGATGCACAAAAAAAGAAATAAAAGAAAAAATTAAAAAGTTTAAAAGAGAAAAGGGATGTGTTGATCCATTATATGGTAAAAAATCAAAGTGTGTATTGCGAATTATTCCTAAAGAAGTAAAAACTCCCACGTTAAAAGTTGATAATAAATGTAAAAAATTTTAATTTATTTAATTTATTTAAATTAAAATTATGAAAAATTAGCGAACGAGTTCAAAACGGGGGCGGCACCTCCTCCATTTCCTGCTCCTGCACTACTACCATCCAATATACCATTTTGCTTATCTCTACTTCCCCCTCCCATCATACCGCCGCCCATACCGCCACCCATACCGCCACCCATACCGCCACCCATACCGCCGCCGCCGGGCAAAACACTATCAACATTCGCAGCAGAATAATTAGGTACTTTTTTGCATGTGAAAGCTGGTTCTGGGCATCTTTGTGGTGGTGGACATGGAGGACATTCGGGACAACAATCACCACCTTTCATACCACCTTTTCCTCCTCCTCCTCCACCTTTAGATTCTGGACATTTAGGACAAACGGGTGGTACAATCTGAGATTTTAATACATATAAATGTTCTTGACCCGGTGGTATTTGATCTTTTGTAATACCTCCTTTTGCACCATAGGATAATTTTGTTTTGCTTGGATTAGTATTTTGGAAATTTACACGTAGATCTGGTTGAAATGTTGTATCATCAAAGTCCCCTTCAATACCACCTTCTTGTTGTGAAGCTCTATTGTTTTCTTCACTGAACATGTCAGAAAGTTCATTTCCCCCAGCATTATTATTAGGATCATAATCACTTCCATCCGAAGCAGTATTTAAATTATCATCACCGCCAACTTCTTCACCTAAAGTATCATCGGAATCCATATCAGGATACATTTCAGGATCATAGTTTCCACTTAATCTAGCAGTACGTTCGCCAGATGACATAACCCTTGCACCTTCTAAAATTTTGATACTCATGGAACTAAAAATTAGAACAGTTAATAATATAAGAAATAAATGTAATTTAGTTAGTTTGAATTTCATTATATAAATTATATAATGAAAAAAAAATAAAAAATAATATTTTAAAATAGTATATGCCAGCTTTAACACATGGAAGGGTAAAAAATGGATTTACTGGGGGTATTCGTTATAAAAATTATTCAAAAAGTTCAATATCTAGAAGAGTTGGTAATGTAGCTGCTAAAAAATCAACAGGAGATAATAAAAATAAAAATGGTGGATCAGCAACTTCTAAAGCAACGGTTGGAGGTATAGGATCAAAAACTATAGCAAATCGGGCTGCTATTCAACGTCGCACTAATAATGGTAATGAAAATAATAAAAATTGTTGCGCTAAACCACAAAAGACAATTCCACGTGTTGGTCAAGAAAGCGTTATTCGTCGTAGAGTATAAATATTTAAAATTTTTTGTTACCAATCATTTCAAATGTTAAAAAAATATATTTAAAAAGTTAAAAATATATTTTTTATGAGAAAGATGTTAAAAACATTTTTTAATGAAGAACTTTTAGAAGCAGGGATTGATGAAGCAGGAAGAGGTCCTATGTTTGGAAGACTATATACAGCTTCTGTTATTATTCCACAAGATGATACATTTAAACAACCATTTATTAAAGATAGTAAAAAATTATCTGAAAAAAAAAGAGTGGAAGCATATGATTTTATTTTAGATAATGCAATAGATTGGTCAGTAACATGGAAAGATGAAAAATATATTGACAATAAAAATATATATAATGCAACATATGATTCTATGCATAGAACATTAGATAAATTACAAGTAAAACCTGAATATATTTTAGTAGATGGATCTGATTTTCAAATATATATTAATGATGGTGATATTGTTCCACATAGATGTGTTGTAAAAGGTGATAATATGTATGCTAGTATAGCAGCGGCATCAATATTAGCCAAAGTTTCAAGAGATCAATATATAAAAGATTTTTGTGATCAATTTCCTTTGTTAGATGAATTTTATGATCTTAGAAATAATAAAGGTTATGGTACAAAAAAACATTTAGAAGGTATAAAACAACATGGTATATCACCTTGGCATAGAAAATCATTTGGTATATGTAAAAATTCAAAAATCAATAAGAAATTTTTAAATTGATTTATCCAATACTATAATTATAGTATTTAAAATATAAATATGTCTCAATTTCCCAGATATATGCTTGCTTACTTTGATACAAATCATAAAAACCACGAATGGTATATAATTAATTATCCATTTATAATAGAACATAAAGATGCTGAAAAAATTACAGGATTGTTTTTAAAGGATACGTGGTTTAATTATGTTATTCATGAAAAAAGCAATATTCATTTTATGGTAATTTTGGTAGAAAATACACAACATTATGGTCATTTGATTAATACAATGAACTTGATTCATGGCAAATATAATATGAATAGTGAACCCAGTAAGAATGATATTCAAGCTGTTAATATTAAACATTTTATTCTTGACAATGATGGTATTAATGAATATATGAAAATTATGAAAGAAAAAAGCATGGAAAGAATGAATATGCGAATTTATAATATAAATAGTTCTTTATCGTTTTGTATAAATTATTACAAGGAAGAATTTACTATTAGTCTACCATCTTTTGATTTTGAATTAAATTGAAAAAAAAAATATTAAAAGTAATTTTGTTAAAAGTAACATTATGAGTATTTTGGTATTTGATGTTGAAACGACTGGTTTGCCTAAAAAAAGAAATAGCCCTTTCACGGATTTTGAAAATTGGCCATATACCGTACAAATAAGCTGGCTTGTATATAATTATGAAAAAAAAGAAATAACAGGAATTAATGACTATATTATTAAATTACCCAACGATATGGAAATTCCAGAAGATTCGATAAAAATTCATGGTATTACGAATGAAATGATGAATGAACAAGGTCAAGACATCAAAAAAACGCTTATGAAGTTTAAAAGAGATCTATCAAATAGTACATTCTTAGTTGCACATAATCTGGAGTTTGATACAAGTATTGCAAGTGTGGAACTTTTGAGAAATGGTTTAAGAAATGCGATATATTATTATCGCGGTCAAAAATGTTGTACAATGAAAGGAACGAAACGTTTGTTTAGAAATAAATGGCCAAAACTTGTTGATTTGCATTATAAGTTATTCAGAAAAAAACCAAAAAATTTGCATAATTCTTTGATAGATGTGTTTGTATGTTTTAGATGTTATTGTCAATATTATTATGATTTTGACCCGGTAAAAGATAAAACGCATTTCAAAGAAGATCATCCAAAAAACATTGAATTTATGAAGATATATAACAAAATACTATAATTTAAAATATATTAAAATAATCTTAATTATATTTTTTATTATGATAAAGATTATTTCTAAGGAAGGGTGGCAGATCTTATTAACACCATGTCAAGCAAAGTTATCTAAATTATTAGATGATATATTTTTTAATGAAATGTTTGATAAAGATGAAGAACAAGAAATGAGAATAGATAAATTTAGTTATGAGATATTATCTAAAATTAAGTTTTTAATGAAAATTATTATTGACAATAAAATTACTTTAGAAATATTGGAAAAACGAACAAATCAATATTATGAAATGTTAAAACGTGTTAAAATTACACCATTATTTTCACTAAAAGATTTTTTTAAATTGTTAGATGCAGTGAATTTTTTAAATATAGATATTATTATTTATATAATGTTAAGTTATATAAAAAATGAGATAACAGAATTGACAATAAATGAGTTTTGTGAAAAATATAATTTAACGAGTGATGATATTATAAATAATGGCAATACACATATTAATTATTTTAATCAAATTATGACAAATTAACCAGAACACATATCACAAATTTCATCATCATTTTCCACTATTTTATTATTATCAGGTTCAATAGTAAATTGTTGGGGGGCAGCTTTTGCTTCTGTTCTTAAATAGTATAAACCAGTTTTTAATCCTTTTTTCCATGAATACATATGCATAGATGTTAATTTATCATATGTAGGTTCTTTCATCCATAAATTTAAACTTTGACTTTGACAAATATAAACACCCCTATCTGCCGACATATCAATAATATCTTTCATTGGTATTTCCCATACTGTTTTATATTTTTCTTTTATTTCTTTTGATAATTGTTCTATGTTTTGAATAGAACCATTATTTTTAATGATCTGATTTTTTATTTCATCCGTCCATTTATTGTCTTCAATTAATTCTCTAATTAAATATTTATTCACCATAACAAATTCACCAGCTAACGTCCGTCTAACATATATATTACTTGTAAAAGGTTCAAAACATTCATTGTTACCCAAAATTTGTGATGTAGATGCAGTTGGCATGGGAGCAACAAGTAAAGAATTTCTTAGCCCATATTTCATAATTTTTTCTTTCAACGATTTCCACGAATAACGATTAGATGGTTGTACACCCCACATATCAAATTGCAATTGTCCTTTGGATGCAGGTGAATTTTCAAATGTGTCATATGGACCATCTTCTATTGCAATTTCCATACTGGATTCTAATGCTGCATGATAAATCGTTTCAAAAATATTTTTATTGATTTGTTTTGATTCATCTGAATTAAAAGGTAAATTCATTAATGCAAACGTATCAGCTAATCCTTGTACACCCAATCCGATAGGTCTATGTTTCATATTTGATGTTTTTGTTTTTGGTGTAGGATAGAAATTAATATCAATAACGTTATTTAAATTATTTGTTAAAATTTTGGTTAATTTATGCAGAAGATCATAATTATAAACAGGTTTTAATTTTTTAATCAAATCTTTATAACCACCAATACGTTTATTATTAATATAAATTTGTGGTACAGAATTAACCTTATTTTCATCATTCAATCCTTCCGAATGATTAATATCATTATAAAATGCTTTTCTTTTGTCATCATGATCTAGATTTATTTCCTCATAATCAAATCCATTCTTATCAAAAAACTTCTTTGATTTTTTGCACCATTTACATTCTGTTTTAGAAAATACTTTAATATTATTAATATCTTTATAAATAGATGGTGATGGTTGTTCTACAAATTTTGATAAACCAATACTAGCAAGATTACATACAGCTGTTTCTTTTGGATCAGAATATTCAACAATTTCGCAACATAAATTACTTGACTTAATTGTACCAATATTCTTTTGATTGCTTTTTAAATTGCAACTATCCTTGTATAACATATAAGGTGTTCCAGTTTCAATTTGTGAATCTAATATTTTAAGCCATATTTTACGCGCATCAATGACTTTAATACCTCTTCCCTCTGATTCATATTTTTCATATAATTTAACAAATTTATCGCCATAAACATCTGATAATCCCGGGCATTTATCAGGACACATCAATGTCCATTTCTTATTTTCTATAACTCTTTTCATAAAAAGATCAGGTATCCATAATGCATAAAATAAATCTCTTGCTCTCATTTCTTCATCACCATGATTTTTTTTCATTTCAAGAAATTCTTCAATGTCTCCGTGCCATGGTTCAACATAAATGGCGAAAGATCCTTTTCTCTTTCCACCACCCTGATCACAATATCTGGCAGTACCATTAAATACTCGTAACATGGGAACAATTCCATTAGAAGTTCCATTGGTTCCGCGAATATGTGATCCTGATGATCTAACATTGTGTATATGTAAACCAATACCACCTGCCCATTTTGATATAAGAGCGCAATCTGTTAATGTTTTATAAATACCTGAAATACTGTCTTCTTCCATTGCAATTAAATAGCAACTACTTAATTGTGATCTGGGAGTTCCTGCATTAAAAAGTGTTGGTGTTGCATGGGTAAAATATTTTTGACTCATATAATCATATGTTTCTTTCACTTTTTTAAGATTATCTTTATGAATAGCTATGGCAACACGCATCCACATATGTTGAGGACGTTCTATGATTTTTTTATGAATACGCATTAAATATGCACGTTCTAATGTTTTAAATCCAAAATAATCTAGTAAAAAATCTCTGTCATAATCTATCCAACCTTGAATCGTGGATTTATTATTTCTAATTATGTTAAAGTATTTTTTTGCAATTAAAGGAAATGGTTTATCATTTACATCTCTAAAATTATAAAGTTGTTTAGACACTCTAAAAAAATTAGCATCCGTATTTTTTTGATGATTAGATATTAATATACGACTAGCTAGTATACCATAATCAGGGTGTGTGGTGGATAATGAGGCACATTGTTGAGCTGTTAATTCGTCTATTTCACTAGTTGGGATATTTGGATATAATCTATCTATAATTTTTACAGTTAAAGAAGTATAATTAACATCTAATTCGTGTTTACCAATTTTTTTTATACGATTTAATATCTTATCAAATGATATAACTTCCTTTTTACCAGAACGCTTAATAACATAATCTTCATTATTTTCCATGATCCAAAATATATCTATAATTGAATTTTTATTTTTAAATCGTTGTTGAATAATTAATTTATTAGTTATTTATATACGATCAAATGAGAAAACAAAGATGTTATCTATTAAATAAATTTTTAATTGCTTGCATTTTTATAGGCATTATTATGATATTATTAAAGGAAAAAGAAGGATTTGCCAGTCATTATTATAATTTTGATGAAGTATATAAATCACCAATTTTAGATAGTACTAAAAAAGAAGATGCCCCTAATTCCATAAATAAATTTGCAATAAAAAATAAAAAAGGTTTTCGTATTAGAAATCATACGAATATTAATGAAAATACCAATATAACAAATTTTAGATTGCATCCATGTAATGATAATGGATTTTATAGTGAAACATGTAATGAATTCTATAAACCTAATGATGTTGTTATTGGTCCGAAACAAAAATCTTGTAGACCTGGTTTTAAATGTACACGAGTTGGGTTTTATTGTTCTTTAATTGATTAAAAAAATAAATTAAATTTTTTAATCAAATGTCAATTTTAATAATATTTTTTGGTGCATCTTTTTTATTTTGTTTAGACACTCTTTTTTTTGGTTTTCTATGATCGTATCCACTAATACGTTCTTTAACAATTGTCTTCCATACATCATCAATTAATGGATATATTTTTTTAAACCATTCTTTATTTCTTAAAACTAAAGCACAAGAATATTGATCAAGATACCAATATGTATAACCAATCCATGTTATATCAGAATGTTCTTCTATACATTGTTCTGACCATTTTTCAAATTCTTTTTTATTGATTTGGAATGGTGGGTATTTATAAACAGGCTCATTACCATCATGAAATTGCAATATGATACCTTTAAATTTATCATCTTTTGTTTTTTGAAATGTACCATCCTTATTAAATTCTTCTTCATTTTCATATGTTTTAAATCTTGTTTCCAAAAAATCACATTCATCTAAACACCAAACCTCCATTTGAATTTGCATTTGAATCCAGTATTCTTTTTTAGGAGTTCCATTTAATAATCTATCTGATACCGGATTTTTTATTTCCAATAATCTCCCGTATAGTTTACTTTTTTCATCAATATTAATACCATCTGGTGATGCACCTAAAAATGGTATTGTATCATGTTTAATGCAACCGAATTCGCCGATTTTCGTATTATACATAAATTCATACATCATTGTAGATAATGGTTCATATTTATGACCTTGATGAAAAGGTGAGTTAATATTTACTGTAGATTTTGATAAAATATTAATAGGTTTACATTTATCGTATATAATACTGTTAATCATGGCTGTAGAATCCATGGCTTTCCAAATAGAACTGGCAGTCAACAAATTATAGCGAAATTCATACCATTCTTTTGTTCTTTGATCAGGTTGTTCTTTTTTTTTAATTTTTTTAAATATTGATTTTACATATTTAATATTTGGATCTTTTAAAAGTAATGTATGTTTAAATGATCTAGGTTTATCATTTATTAGGAAATATAAATCAATACATTCTTGGATAATAATATCCGTTGAAATATTAAAAGAATCAACGATATTAATACCATATGTATTTAATATAATTTTATATATATCACTAAACACGATATCATCAAAATGATAATTTTCATAAATTCGTACATTATCTTTTAAATATTCTTCAATGAAATAATATATACTTTCTTTAAAATCTTCTATATTTTTATTGTTAATTTTTTTAAGTGTAAATGAGTCTTTAATATCTTTCAAACTAGGAAGATCATTCCATTTAGTTGCCATCAATGATTAATAATATAATAGAATATTATTAATATAAATTTATATCAATTTAAAAAATAATATATAAATCATTTTTTTTTAATTTTATCTGATTTTTTTGGCTTGTTAGATGATTTTTTTGGCTTGTCAGATGATTTTTTTGGCTTGTTAGATGGCTTTTTTTGCTTATCAGATGTTTTTTTGGATTTGTCAGATGTTTTTTTGGATTTGTCAGATGTTTTTTTGGATTTGTCAGATGTTTTTTTGGATTTGTCAGATGTTTTTTTGGATTTGTCAGATGTTTTTCTGGGTTTATTTGTATTTTTTTTAGGTTTTGTAGACTTAATTGTTTTACTTGATGTTTTCTTATCTTCTTTTGCATTTTTTAATGTTCGTTTCATTCTTGCAATTCTTTTTTTTGAATTTTTTGGTGCCAAATGATTAGAAATTTTATGTTTTTTATCAGATCTTTTTAAAAGAAATTTTTCAGTATTTTTATTAAAAAATAATAATGGTATACTAATTATTTTTTTATTTTCAATATCATAATGAATATCTTTTATTTTTTGTAATTTTTTTCGTTCAATACAAGATAATAAATATTCATTTAATTTTTCTTTATGTTTATCAGATAATTTATTTTTCTTAGCATATTCATTTGTAAAATTTTTTAATATATTTATCTTTGTTGTTTTTCCTAATTTATTCCATGGTAATTTTTTATTTAATTGTATTTCTTGATTTAAAAAATGATCTATGTTTGAAATATTAGTTACTGGATTTTCTAACATTTTTGAATTAGACAATAACATATTTTGGTATTTAATATTTTTAAGTTCAGTACATGAGTCATTTTTTTTTGATTCTTTATCTTTCATAATATATATATATAATAAAATAAGTTTATATTGATTTTATAAATGTCCTTATAAATATAAATGAAAAAAATAGAAACAAAAAAAATAGAAACAAAAAAAATAGAAACAAAAAAAATAGAAACAAAAAAAATAGAAACAAAAAAAATAGAAACAAAAAAAATAGAAACAAAAAAAATAGAAACAAAAAAAATAGAAATAAAAAAGAATGAGAAAAAAGTTAAAAAAAAAATTATCATGTTGCATAAGACAAACCACGAAGAATACATAAATATGCTTTATTTAAATAAGGAATTTCATGAAAAAAAAAGTATTAAAACTCATTTGAAATCAAAATTAAATGGTTATAAAAATCAAGATATAAAAAAAAAAAGATATGATAAAGATAAAAACATTTCATATGATGAATTAATTGAAAAATTAGTTATATCAAAATTATTATGCTATTATTGCAGATGTAAATGTCTATTAATATCTAATGAAAAAAGAGATAGTTTACAATGGACTTTGGATAGGATAAATAATGATATTGGTCATTTTAATGATAATGTGGTTATATGTTGTTTAAATTGTAATTTGCAAAAAAGACGACGCAATGATGAACATTTCAAATTTTTAAAACAAATGAAAATTATTAAACATTATTAAACATTATTAAGTTTAAAATTATATTTACCATATATTTTTCTATATAATAGAGATTTAGGTATTATAAGCTAGTTTTTGTGATAATGACCAATTTCATTTTATTTTAGATAAAATATAAAAAATAAAATCAATTTATTATTTATTATGAGTTATTCACAATTATTTTGGAATAATAGCGATAAAAAAATGCAAAAATCAAATATAAATGAAAAAAATAAGATGTTAGAAACGGAGATTGAGAGAAATATGGATATTAATAATATTATCAGTGAAAATGAAATATGCAATAGTTTTCCAAATAATAAACATATTGATGTAAACATGTCAAATTTTCGCGAAAGCATAGAAATAAATTTAGAAAGTAGGAATAATAATCGTGATATTATAGAAAAAAGATTAAATAAAAGAGAAAAATTAAAAAATGGATGGTTTAATCCATATTTATTGAAAAATAAATATATAGATGATTTAAATGATGAGAATAATTATTTAAGACCTGTAAATACTTATAAAGAAAATAAAAAGATGGATAATAGAGAAAATGATATGTATAATAGAGAAAATAAAATGGATAGTAAGCAATAATGTATTATGAAAATAAGAATTTAAATAATTAGTTATTAACTATTTTAAAATATGAATTATACAACACAAAATACTTTATTATTGAATAATTTACTTAGTTTTTATGATAAAGATGATAATATAGATAAAATTCTACCCATTATCAATGGTGAATCAACAATATCTTTACGTTTGGTAGATTGGTTTGTTACGAATTATAGTAAGAAAAACTACACAATTATAAAAAAAGGGGCTAAAAGATTTAAAGTATATACAGATTACAAGTTAAAATTAAAAGCATATTCAAAAAAGAGATTTGATCCATTTTGTAGATGGGAAAGAATTACAATACCATATAAGCAAAATATTTCCATTCAAACAACGATAGGTCAATTGAATTTTTTTAGATGGCTTTTAGAGAACAATATTGTTGAATTTATAGAAGAACATTTAGATATTATTAATCAAGATATGAATAAAAGAAATAGTACATCAAAAAATAAGTTAAAAAATAAAAACAAGACTAGAAAAAAGAGAGAAGAACTTTCTATATTAGCATCTAAAAGCATAAAAAAAGAGCAAGTTAAAATTATTGTTGAATTTAAATAATTTTATAACATTATTGTATATATGAAATTATTTATATTGGGATTAATAATACTATTAATAGTAGTATGTCAAATATATAAATTAATTAAAGAAAAGGATAATATAGTAAATATTGAAAAAAGAATTGAAGGTGCTGCTGTAGGGTTAGGTGATGCAGAAGTTGATGATACCGATGTGGCTGAAAGTGAAAATAGTGAACAAGTCATGTCTGATGAAAAATATAAAAAATTTATAGATAATGAAACAAACTTTATTATGACGACTTCAAAGTATTATGATAAATTAATAAATGGTATTACACTTAAAAATATGAAAAAATCTGATAAAAAAACGTCGGATTTTGTTCATTTAGATTCTAATAATCAATTAGTTTATGACAGTTTTAATACTATGGAAGGATTTGAAAATAATAGAGTAAATACATCAAGAAATATAGATAAATGTAGAGCTGTAACAAAATGCGAAATGTTAGATCAGCCCGGTTTTGAAGACTGTGGTTATTGTGGTGCATTGGGTAAACCATATGAAACATCAGGTAAATTTGATTATAAACCAAAAGCAACGGGTGGTAAAACGATTGGACCCGATGTATGTCCCAATGATGCTTTTGAAGCACATCCACCAAAAGGTAAATTTTTCCCAAATAAGTTAGGAAATCGTTGGGCCACAACAACATATGATTGTAAAAAGATTCAAACGCAAGATAAATGTTCATCTGTAAAGAATTGTAATGAATTAAGCGATGCATCGGGTAATAATAGTCTGGGTGCTATGTGTGGTTGGTGTCCTTCAGATAAAGCTTATCCAAGGGATGATGAATTTCAATTAAAATATGATGAAGATAAAGAAAAAAATAAAACAACGGATATAAAAGGTGACAGATGTTCAGCTTTTTATGAAACATATATTAATGAAGATGATGAATTGACACCTTATTTTGAAAAGTTGCAAAAAGCAGATGAATGTTCAAGTTGCGATAATTCTGGAGGTATGATAAGAGATGATGCTGGTTATCCCAAATGGTCTAGTGGATGTTTGCAAGACATTTGGGCTGCGCCATTGAGATCAGATAAGCAAAAGATGGTAGTTGAATGTACTACTAATTTTGATGATCCACTGAAGAATGTAGGTATATGGGAAAAAAATTATGGCGATGATTTAAGTGGTTGTACGCGTGATGATACAGCTAATTGTATAAATACTCAGGAAAGACATTTTTTCAATTGGGGTAGTAATAAGTGGTATAAAATCCAAAATGATATGCGACAAAACGTTACTTATCCTATATATAAATTTAAAAAGGATTACAATACAAAATCAACATTAAATACAGATAGAAAAATTTGGACACATGGTGATTTAGCCGATGATTTTATAATTGATCCAACATCTAGACATAAATGGATTATGAATGATCAAGACATATCATTTAATAATACACGTAATAAAGCAAGTAAGTATTCTGGTACACGACATAAAATGCCATATTATAATGTAAAGAATATTTGGAAACAATGTTTTAATAAAGAAAATAAAGATAATGAACTCAAATGTATACCAAATGATGATATGATTAGTAAATTTAAAGGAAATGATAAGGATGAAATGGTTGATCCCGAAAACCCTTATTTAACAACAAAAATGAAAAAATCAGAATATTATGATAGATGGGAGGCAAAATGCAAAGAACTTACAGATTCTGGTGTTTGTGATCACAATGATTATTGGCCGAAAGGTAGTAAAAATAAATTAGAAAATAGTGAATTTCAACAAAATTGTACATTAGATTAAAATTTTTATATTTTATTTTATATATATATGGATATTATTATATATATAATATATTTTATTTTAATTATAGGAATATTTCTATTATCAAAATCATATATTAAAAAGAAATATATAGAACCTTTTTCAGATGTTTTGGGAAATGAGGAAAGAGAAACTGAAAATGGAGAAAATGAGTTAGAACCAAAAAAGTCATCAGATGATTATGAAGTCGTAGGTTCCGTTCCTCCACCAAATTTCCAAGATAGTATTTATGATTTTAATTTAAGGAATGCAAAAAAAATATGGGAAGAAATTGGTTGTAATCCAGATAGTAAATATGCACCAAATATTGGAAATAAAGTGAATTTATTTGGAAAAGTAGGATGGGCGACAGACGAATTTCCCTTTAGAGTTAAATCAATGGTTGTAGAAGCAAATAAAGCAGAATACAATTATTATGATTGGGGTAAGTATAAATATAATAATAGAAATCCAGAAACTGAAGAAGAAAAAAATAAAGCACAAAATGAACCTATTGACAATGCAATAGATGGTGCAAATGATAGTGAAACTGGTATTGTTAAAAAAAAGTATACAAAAAATGCAAGTCATTGGGAATTTGATAAAAAAGAAATGAATAATAAAATAGAATTACTCAAAAGACCAGAGATAATAAAATATCCAATGGGTATGCGAAAAGCAAAAGCATTATGTTATGGAGAGGATGAAGGCGGATTCGAGCCACCAAAAAGAGGAGATAGAGTAAAAATAAAAAAATCAAATAAATATGAAGCACCTTTTTATTCCGGAATTGCCATGACGAAAATGAATTATAAACCAAATGAGGAAGACAACGCTAAGAATTTTCAGAAAGATGGTAGATTAACTATACAACCTAATGACGAAGATTACACTGGTATAGATGTATTTTGGGATAAAAAGGGAACAGCAACATTCAATGCATCTACAAATGAAATAGTAAATTTGTTTAGTAATGAAAAGTGTGGTATGAAACAATTAAAAGGAGATGATAAAACAAATTGTACAAGAGATAGTACATATGGTAAACCACCACAAATAGAAATACCTGATGTGAATGATGGTGGATTGGGGTATAAATTATATGGTTTAGAGAAAGATGGTGGTGGTGGTCAATTAGATTGGTTTGGTTATCCATCATTAAAACATACAAATATGACTGGAGACCCAGATGATTCATTACCAATTAATAATCCATGGAAATCGCGTTATGTAAAAGAGTATAAACAAAAAATACCATCTTTATTAGCGACATATGATCAAAATGCTAGTACAAATATGTTTTTAAAGAAAGATGGTAAATTTACAGGAAAGATAGATCCAAAAGAAGTCTATGTTATTAAACGGTGTGTTGAAGATTCTGCTTGTGAAGATTTAAGATGTGATACTATAGCGCAAAAGGTAAAAAAAAATTATCCTTTAACGAGTGTTTGCAATCCCGATGAAAAGAATGATGTGTTGAAAACACAAGGTCAGTATTGTAGTAAAGGTCCAAATAAAGGTGGAATTTATACTTATCATAACGAAAAAGGTTTATGTATTAGACAAGATTATGGCGGTGATAAAGAAAATGCTAACTATCCTAGGGTTTTTTGTAAAGAACACTGTAGTGGTGGATGTATACCATTTAAAAAATTGAGTAAAGGATCATCATATGCAATGGTTTGGAATAAAGCCAATTTTAAAGGATTGCGTGCAATTGTAAGAAGTGGTGATGGTGTATTAGAAGCTAAAAATTTATTTCCAGATGCAGAATCAACCAATCAAGTAATAAAATCAATGCGTATTTTTGGAAAAAATTCAGTGGCTATGTTATATTCAGATAAAAGTGCTGCAAAACCATTAGCATTCAGAAATAAAAAAGGAAGTATAGGAGATTATCCAAATTTAACACAAGATGTTACTGAAAATTGTCTTTGTGTTAAAAGGGATGGAGGGAAAAACTTAAATGACAAAACGTGTAGTTATTTATCTGGGTTAAAAAGTAGATGTGAATCTACAAACGCATGGAATAGTGATACTAAACAATATAATGGGGCTCGGAGTTGCGAATGTACACAAACATTTAAAAAAATAGAAGTGGGTACAATTGAAAAAAAAATAACAAGAATTGACCCAGTAAAAAATTTTAAACATGCGCCAAATAAAAAGAAAAAGGTTTATTTATCAACAATTACATTATCAAGACCTAGGAAATTAAAATATATTATTTTTCAAAATATATGGGCTGGAGATCAAAATTGGGGAAATCCTACAAAAATTTCTGTAGAAGTTGAATATGAAAATGGTAGTCAAAAAAAAGTTCATACATATGATTGGTTGAAAGATACAGGTATAAATGATTCAGACAAACAAGAAGATATAGATATTTTATGGTGGACTATTAAAGGGACAGGATCGGCAGATAGATTAAAGGGTAAACCCGGTTATAGTAAGCGATATGATAATGATTATGGTAAAAATATGTTACTTTATGAACATAATAAAGATGAATGGGAAGATCCGGGAATTTGGGGTGTTTCGTGGATAGTTGGTGCAGTAAATAATGTAAAAAACTGGGCAAAAGAAGAAGCTATAAAAAATATGTTTAAACATACAGAAGGGCATGGGTTGCCAAATGAAATAATAACACTTTCAAATAACAATCAAAAAATAAAAAAAGTTTCATTGATAGCTAGTAGATATGGTAGTGGGCATCAAACATTTTTCTTTGGATTTAGAACGGTAGATTTTATTTACTAAGTAAAATATTAATAAAATAGCAATAAAAATTAATAAAATATTAATAAATAATATATGCAAAATTATTTATTAATTTCTTTTATACCACCATTATTTTGGGGGTTTACGACAGTAATAGAAAAATATAATCTATTAACAGTATTAAA